>VTLG01015148.1_pt1 | contig 15852 bp, 19 predicted proteins | sample 4694571 | NCBI WGS metagenome assembly VTLG01 (sample SAMN12604809, study PRJNA352737) | marine metagenome | biome: ENVO:00000447; feature: ENVO:00000209|ENVO:00000569|ENVO:01000036; material: ENVO:00002151; isolation source: viral sequences binned using virsorter ...
ACAAATCTTACCATTAAACACGAACTGATCCGAAGTAACAATCGCATTCTCATCATCTGGAGCTGCAATAGTATTCAAGAACTGTAAAGTATAATCTGCTTTAATGAACTTAACAGAGACTGCATCATAAGCAGGTGTAAATCTACTTTCCATATTTACAGAAACTTTAGAAGAAAAAATCGAAGCATCAGAGGCATCAATGAAAGAGCTTAACTTAGATTTACGGAAAATCTGATTAAACTTTCCAAGATTATTTTGAAAGTATGTATTAACCGCATCTTGAATTTTAGTTTCTAATGCACGTCTACTTAATGCAGTTTGCCCCGCATTATATTTTAATTGAGTAGTCACATTTAAGTAAGTAAACTCTGGCTGTACAACCTCAGAACCAATAGATGTAATCGAAAGCTGATCTAAAAATTCGTTTTGAATCCTTTGTTCTATAGCAGTTTTGGTCGCTGCAGGAACATCATCTTCATAGATAATCGAAATCAACACTTTACCAAATTTTGGTTCTGGAACATTATCTTCTCCACCCCAAGCATTAATAGACTTAATTCCTGGAATCGCATTAGAAATTACAGCGACATAATCGAGAGGGGTCACGAGTCTGCCCTGAGCCAGATAGTTTAATGGAGCATTTTGTCTAATACTTTCTGCAGATTCTTTCTCTGCTCCGAATGCAGCTTTAGAGACAGTTGTCACTGTTAAGTTGTAGCTTGTACCGCCTACGCTAACTGTAGAGGAAGGTGTAAAGACTTCAGCGCCATTAGCAGTCGCACCATTAGATGAAATATACTTGGCTCGAATAATATTTCCGGGCTCAGGAGCATCACCAGTCAGCGTACCGTCACCAAAGTTCAACTCATAGTAACCATTGTATGTTTCAAGAGGTAAATATAATTTGGTATCAGCAGTAAAACCACCAAATAATTGATTAATAGTCAGATATGCTTGGCCCTCAGTATCTGCGCCGTCTTCAAACACTCTTACTCTTAAAGTGCTAAGATCAAGACTGTCATCTGGAATGACATAAATCTGACGTTCCTGTGCGGTTTCAACCAAGAATGTTTTAGTTTTTTCTACACCCTCACGAATGGGAACTGCTAAATTATTATTCTCATCAACAAAAGTATAGATACCCAGACCTGCCGGGTCAATTCTAGCTGTATATTCTACATCTGTTCTAAATGTATATGTGACATCATCGAGAACAGAAGTAAACTCTGTACCCGCAGGAAGAGTAATAGTTTCTGGTTTAGTTGTTGCAGTCGTAAGGTTCAATGTCAGATTAACTTGTGCTAATGCTGCAGTTTTACTTCTAGGAATATACGCAAAGTTGAGCGCCAAGTTTACCAGAGAAGAACGCAACTGAGCTGTTTGAAGGAACGACTCATTAATTGCGAAGTTACCAAGCAAAGCATTCTGGTGTGTATTGAAAGCTAAGACATCAGCAATAGCAGATAGTCCAGAAGCTTCGAAGTCGTAGTCTTCGAACTCTGTTTGAGCTTTCATAAAATCAATAATTCTTCCTTTGATAAACTCAAAGTCTAGTTGATTTGATGCGATTACTGTTGACATATTTTTATCTTAACCTTGAGAATGCTGTTTCTAACTCAACTACTTCTTGTGTATTGATAATTTTAAAACGAATACTAACATTAAGAGAGTTTTTATCAATCTCATCTAATACACGAGTATCTAAAAGTTCTACTCTTGGTTCAAAGTTTTCGATTGCTAATCGAACATTCGTTTTAATATCTTCAACAACATCTGGACCAACTGGCTCGAATAAAAGAGCACGGATATTCGCCCCAAAGAAGTAGTTAAATGGTTTTTCACCAAAATTAGTTTGAATTAATGTTTTAACTGCCTGCTTCACAGCTGCAGCTGAAGTCTTCTTGAAGATATCTCCATTACTTTTCTTAGCAAAAGATAAATCAATATCTGAATAAGGGACGTTTCTAGTACCAACTAGACTGATCTTACTCAGATTTTTATCTTCAATCGAAAGTGACTTAACTACAGCCATTTAAAATCCTTAATATTTATACCGCAAACTCAGCAAGACCATCAGTCAGAGCAATATTGTAATTATATTCTGTTCTTACTTTTCTACGGAACGTTCCTTTATATTTATCATCTACCTCTGGCATGGTCACAATAATTTGTGCAGTATAATCTACATTCGGATCAACTGTGTCAAAAGATAAAATTAATTCATCAAATAACATATTATCTTTCCAGTAAGTAGCAATGTTAAATGCTGCTGCTGGATCTAGTTCGCCATTCGTATTTCTTACTTCATAAACTACAGCACGACCTTTTGTTTGTAAATCTAGAATACCGCCAGCTTCTAAAGTTTGATTAGTTTCTGGAGCATACAATCCTTCAACAACACTTAAACTCGCCTTTCTAAATTTACTTTTATTACTATTAAATGCATTAATTAACAAAGACTGTAAATAAAAATACTTGGCAATCTCTTTACGTTCTGCAAGCGTTCTTAAATTATTTAATAATCCATTCGTGAATAATGAGATCGGTGTTCTTGGTCCAATCTTCGTGCCATTGTTAATCTCAGTTTTATTCAATGGATTATACTGACTCTCAGGAAGAATAAATTTAAAGTTTAAACTTTCAAGGTATCTGAGTTTAGGGATATTTAATCTACCATAACGATTTGTTCCATACTTGGCATCTGGCTCAAACCCATTTAACCTTTTGAGTGCAGTTGGAGTTGACTGGGCAAACCTAAAATTAAGAGCATTCCGAGCTAATGCAAACCCAAGGAAGAAACTGTCCGTTCTGTTGGAAGGTTCTCGAAGCAGTCTTCTAACTTCTGCTGTTGTGATATTTTCATTGCGGATAATCATTTACAGCCCCAGTCCTAATGCAACACGTTCTCTTAAATCAATAGATTGTTTAATCTTTTCTCCTGGATCCACAGTAACTTGCATGATACCTTCTTCAGAAGCGGAAAGAGTTGTGGTTATGCTTCCAGCAGTTGGCGCTGTATAATTAAAGAATCCATCAATGGCTGCTTCTGTTCCTAGAACTGTAGCTGCTACTGCAGCTCCTGCAGTGGCGTCAAATGCAGTAATATCGCCAGCTGCACTCAGCTCACCAGCAGCTGCTACAGATCCTGATGTGCTTATCGTTCCATCAATGGTTGCAGTTCCATCAACTGTTAAATTACCATCTACAAATAAATCTCCTTCGAAAGATAACCCATAATAAAAGACTGCTGGACCACCGATAGTCCCCCCACCAGCAGCAATATTAACAGTCGAACCAGTCATGTTTACTGTAGTTGACGAAATAGACGTTTTAGTCTGTGAAGAGATATGAGTATTAGCTCCCGATAAAAACTCAGCGTCGCCCTTTACCCAGTTACTTTGTTTCTGTTTAACGAAACTGTTCTTGTCCCCGAGAACAAGTTCTGTGCTTGTTTCACCAACAGTCGTCGATTTATTATTTGTTACTGTGGTTTCTTGATCGTCCTGATACTCTTCAATCTTTGTCTTCTTAACAACTTCTGTCTTGTTGCCTTCAACAGTTGTAGTCATGTCGCCCTTAACAGTCAGGTTCATGTCACCTTCAACTGTAAAGTCAAGATTACCTTTGTAGATAACAGTGCCATTACCAGCAACAAACATCTCAAAGTCTTCGCCGATTAATTGTACCATTTTTCCAAAGGAGTTAACAATTAACTCGCCTTGGTTCCACATCTCAACAGCTGTGCCAATCTTATGATTGAGTGTTACTCTTTCTCCACCTTTCGTATCATCAATCTCAAGACGGTGGCGTTCTTCGGGATCAGGATTTGTAGACTCTGTTACTTTGTTATGCGGATATTCTGGTTGAGCTTCGAGAGGAATCTCAAATGGCTGTCCTTCAGGCGGGACAATCTTGGGAGTCCACTCTCCTCTAACAGCAAGGTTTGTTTTTTGCTGCTTTTTATATTCCTCAACTGGGAATATATTATCTGGATCCTTAAAACCAATAGACATTAACTCTGCGCCTCAATTAATTGATCAATCGTCAAAGAGCCATTCTCACGTTTCTCTTCGATTGTTTGCGTATTAAATTTATTAAACTTCTTTTGCACATATCGAGGAACATTAAAGTGAGGGTCGGCTCTTCTATCTGGATCAATATCATTATGACCCCATGCCTGTCCTCCAGGAACAACAGTATAAAATGCTTTCATAAATGCATCGAATGTGTTTAGCTGTTGCATCGTATATGATTTATTACTTCTGATAATACTTGTGCTCTTTTTATTACCAAGTACTCCTCCAGCAAATAAAAGACCGATACTGTTTGGATTATGTATGGGTAATGAATGCTGACCAGCCTCAGAGATAGGTCTACAAACTTGAAGAGCGCCATCTTGCATAATTAAAAAGTGATTCGCAACATCAGTAAATTCACGAACACCAACATCATTCAAACGCAAAGTATCGTAGTTTACTTCAACATCTCTAGTTGTATCAGTATCACTAACAATCACTTCTGTGATCTCTCTAAAGCTTGAACGTAAGTAGGCTTCCATCTCTTCGTATGTCTGTAAAAAAGTTCTAGATGAAACATTATCTACCTTCGTAATCGGTATAGAAGCGCCTCCAACGATATCTTTTAATGCTGCTGTAATTTCTATATTATTTTGTATGTTATCATCTTTTGAAATGTCTTCTAATAATGATCCAGAACTTCCAATCTTATCCAACATCCTGTTAGATTTTTCTATTAAAGATTCTCCAGCAGCTGTTACTAAATCCACAGAAGAAGATCCAAGAGGAAGTCCAGAAGAATCTGAAAATGATTCTGATGCAAGTAGTGTAGCTTGAAATAAAGTTTTAGTATCTAAGACAGAAGAAAATTGTTGAGTAAATGCAGCAGAGGTCGCATCAGTTGTCGCTGCTGTAACAGTTTTAACTAACAACGCACCGCCTGTTGCTGCGGTTAATGAACCAAAGGTGGTGATATTATCTGAAAACGTAGCGATAGACGTATTTTTAGAGGAACCATCAGCATTAACTCTCCTACCAGAAGAGCCTATAATATTTAATCCACCTATAGAACTATTTGTAGTAGCATCAACAGAACTTGCAGTTATCTGTTGATATTGTAACGCTGCTGCGCCAGAGGCTGTAGCTACCTCTGTTAAGTCTTCTGTCAGCAGGTTAAGATTATTAATTAACCTACTATTAATGTCGCCTATTGTCGTCATTCGTTACTCACAAAAATTTTGTACAACTCGTTACCAAGACCTATTAATGTCAAGAGCTCTGTAATATTTAACGTTTTTCCCAGATAATTTTCATTAAATGATTTAACAGCTGCATCTACAGTTTGAGCATACTTTATCTCAGAAGCTTTATAGTCTCTGTTTGTAGAAAGTTCAACGAAGATATATTCAATTTTACTATCTGGAAATCTATAATCAATCCTGTTCTTTTCACAATATTTTAAATATCTTTTTTGGCGTTCGCCTTTAAAAGCAATCAAGTCAGCTCCAGCATTTTCTAAAGAGATGGTAGCTCCGATTGCAGCTGCAGCTTCGGGACTGTATCCTCTAGAGATAGCAGCATTAAATAATCTATCAAATGTACTGGTTCCAAATATTTCTGTCATTTTTGCCTACTTATGTGGGAACGGTATAATGTTATCGCCATCTGGCGTTTCAAACTTAGCGAATGAACCAAGGATCAAAGGATTCTGAGATTTCTTGCCATCTAAAAAAATACCAAAGACATATGCGCCCTGTTGAATGCCATTCGGCGATCTTCCTGTGCCTGATATTCCACCTTCCGTCGCAGGAATAAGAACACTTGCCCAAGGTAAATCCTCAACAGCAATATCATCTAGGTATGGAGAGTGAAGCCCGAAGATTCTAACACGTACTCTACCTAAAAATTCTGGATCATCAAAGCTGTCCTCAACAACTCCCATAAACCAACGAGTCTCATCTCCGTAAAAATTCTGTGTAAAATTTTCCATTATTTCTGTCCTGGATAGAACTGTTCGCCGTTAATTGATGCATAATTATCAATCTTGATTCCACCAACAGTTACAGAGTATTGAGAGTTTTTAAACATATGTCGAACATTAGTCATAATATATTTACCCGAACGTTTTTTGTCCATGATAAAATCTTCAGATGTATCAAAATCTATCGGCAGATCTTTTGGTACATAAACATCTATCTGATTCTGTCCAATTAAATCTCTACCAAAGAAGTTGTATCCCGGACACTGAGCAGAGATAAACCCTTTGATAGAGAATGCCTTCAAACCTCTAGCCTTACCTTTCAATTCATGTTTCGTTATTTCTTCTTCTTCGTTAAAAGAGAAGATATCTTCAAATAATTTTTTGGTTGTTATCTGAGAGGCATATCTTGAAACACTTTCGTGTAAGGGAGGGGCGATCTGGCCAGGAATATTAGGAGAGTAATCATCAACACCATTGGGTTTGGGTAAAGCCCCAAGAGGTTCTATAATTTTGTATCGACGTTCTTGAGCTTTATCCTCGAATGTATCGATCCAGTTATATTGAGCGCCATATGCAGCTTCTTCAAATAGTTGAATGGCGTCTTGATTTCTTTCCATCCCAAGAGTCGCCACCCTATGACTCAAGTCATCAAACTCTTCAACAGAGTAAGAACCACCTGCGTTAGTTTTCGCCACACTACTATACTTAAATGGTTTGTTATTAAACGCTCCTTGCCCAAGTAATGTTGCCATACTTACTAAATTTAGTTGATTAGAATACAGAGAAGCATGTAAAAAGAATGGTGCACCAGCGCTAGTTGTACATCTATTCTTCATTAATGATGCTACAGAAATCGGATTCATTGTAAATGGTACAATAAATCTCATATTGGATTGTGCAGAACTTTCAAGTCTTGCACTAGTACCAATCTCTGATAATGCTTGATTTAATATTGCTTCTGGTTTGCCATTAAGAGTCTTAGAAAAGACATACTTTTTATTTCGATACATGTGTAAGTCAATAAAACTGATGATATGTCCAGAGGATGAATCGTTCAATTTATCTTGCCTGACTACACTTTTAATCGCAAAGGTTTTATTAATCTTCTCTGCACCAAAGAAGTCAGTAACCTTAATATCAACAATCTCTTGCCCACGAAAATTCGTAAAGTTAAAAACGTTTGCAGAATCTAGAATAAGAAAGGATCCGCTAACGTATGGGTCTTTCAGAGACTCGAAGAAGTTTAATTCGATTACAAGATTACTAACATCAACACGTTTACCATCAGCATTCGTGATAACTACAGTATACTCTCCAAAATCATATGGTGTCGGCTGTGGTGGTCCTGCCATTAGTAATAACCTCCTCCGCCACTACTGCCGCCGCTGCTCGAAGAGCTCGAAGAACTGCTACCTCCTGTTGCAGCTGCGACCGCTCCGGAGCTGGAAGAAGTTACTGTTTGTCCAGCTACAACTGTGACTGGCTGAGCACTGTTTGAGACTGTTACACTACCACGACCTGTTTGTGTTTGTTCAGAAATTAATACTTCTTGCTGAGTTCTCTGCTCTAAAAGAATATTTTGATATGCAGCATCCAGTCGATTAGCGACTTCTGGGCGCAATACTTTAATACTTTTCAAATCATTATTGCTTTTAACGTATCTATCAAGATAAGTTACTTGCGTTAATAATGCAGGATTAAAACTTGATAGATTTGCTGTGATGTAAGATTCAAGGTTTGTAGATGCATCGAGCCATGCACCAGCCTGAGTTGTTTCTGCTGGAGATGTTGTTGTCGCCGAACCACCTACAATATAATTGTTCTTAAATGTAGAAACTCCAGAAACTTTGTATTCATAAACGAAAGCAAATATATTTCCTGTCAAGAAAACATCTAACTGATTATCGACCATATAAAACATATGTACGGTAATATCATATTTACCTGCAGTATTTGTGTCTGCCAAACCAACAGCTGCAGCAAGTTCTGTCTTTAATTCGTCATGAATCTCAGTTAGGTCAGTATCTGCTGGAAAATTATTTGCAAAGTCATTATCAGTTGTAGAACCAGAGACTCCAAGAAGTTCATCAAGGGTATGGGTGTCTGTTGGATCCTCTACCTTTTCATAAGCAGCAAACCCTGCGCTGAATAAAGAACCTTCAGATGTGAAGAACCCTTTATCAATATTCGATCTTAGTACACTAAAGTCATAATTGGCTGAATAATCAACGTTTGTAGAAACTTCAATATCTTTAACTTCAGCAGCATTAATTTGTGCGTCTGAGGAACCAGCAAGTTCTAAATCAAAACTTAAACGTTGCACGAAGGGAGCATTCGGCGTAATATCAACATAGTTGCCCTCTGCATCTTCATAATGATGCGTTGCCAAATATTCTAAAGAAGAAGAGTCCACAACAGCAGAGACTTCGACGCCATCTTCTGTCGCAGAAATAACTTCTCCGTTTGCAAAGTTAATAGTATTTTGAAACTCAATAACTTTTACGGTAAAAGAATACTGTTGAAATGCACTATTAATTCCAAAGTTATATTTAAAATTAGAATACCCAGAACCACCCTCTAAAATATTCGCCTCTGCCAGCGTTAAAATACTACCGTCAGAAACTTTCGTAACAGCCCATTTTAATGCGTCTGTATACCGTTCACCAACGGTAGATAACTCTAATGTCACATGACCGAAAGCATTAGCCTGAACAGTCACAGTGCGCTCAACAGGAACACGCTCAACAATTAATTGTCCTTGATCTAACAGCCTTCGAATAATCTTGGCTTTTTGACCAGAAGTTTTACCTTCGATTTCACTACCAACCTTAAACTTAGTGCTTAGGTCTGTGCGAGTCACGATTGTTGTATTCGAATAATCCTTTTTAGCCTGAGCAACTACATCTGCATATGCTCTTGGCCAACCACGCAGCTTAATCTTATCATTCAACATAAAGAATGTCCAGTGTAAGTCTGGGCGATTATACAGCTTCTGAGAAATTTGATCTGCTCTATCCCCATCTTGCAAATCATACTCAGTATAAAATGACACATCATCCTTTACTTGATCAAGTAGATCAACGTAAATACCCAGATTCTGATACAGAGTAGGAGATGCTTGCGTGCCAAAAGTATAATTAATTTGAGGAAAGTTAGTAAAGTATGCCATTTAGAATCCTTGTTCAACTAACTGTCTTGTCAGTGTTGTTTCTTCCTGGAATGTTAAGGAAATACCAATCTCAGTAAAGTTGCCGTCTGTATGGAAACTACCAGATCTTGGATTGTATTGAGTTTGTGCAGAAGTCAAATAACAAGGAAGAAGCTTGTTTGCAACTTCACTTCCTTTATAGGTAAATGAGATCTGAAACTTTGTTGGGAACTTATAAACAGCGCCGCCGATTTCTTCAGGATAAAGATTTTCTCTGAAGAACTGTACGATTTCTTTGGATGCGTTCGCCTCTTCTGAAGAGAGAGGCTGCATAATAAAGTTAAATGAGAACTGCCTCAGAGCTACGTCTTTAAAAATCGAACGTCTATGTGGGTTAGCTGTAATGCCTGTACCAGCTGCAACTGCAGCGCCACCGAAACGTTCAGCAAGGCCAGCCAAATATGCCTTACCTTCTGTGCTAGTGAACCCAGACTTTGCTCTGTCGATTGTCGAGATACCATCATTAACGACTTGTTGTACACCTTTAACCAGCCCTTGTTCCTGAAGCGCACCAGCACCAAAGGCAATCCCACTACCGATCAACCCAAGATCAGTGTTTTCATATCCAACCTGATCTGAGATAGTAATACCTTGTGGAAGGTATAAACTAACAGAGCCACCATTCGTTTGAACTGTGCTGATTGATCCTGCTCCAGCTGGTCCTCCGCCAGAGCTTGGCGCTGAAAACGAAGACGTGCTGTTAATCGCCTGAAAGTTTATTCGCCCCTGATATTTCTCATCTGGTTCTATTGGGAAGGTTAGTGCCACTCTAGAGTCCTGCCTATAAATATGAGTCTAATTTAAAATTATTTATATGGGCAAAATGAAAACATACAAAGGAAAATATAAGGTTAAGAATCCTGACAAGTATGCCGGCGACCATAAATTAGTTATTTATCGCTCAATGTGGGAAAGATTCGCTTTTCGTTGGTGTGAAAATAACAAAGATATTAAGTCTTGGGTGTCTGAAGAAACAGTAATACCATATGTAAGTGCTATAGATAATAAATGGCATAGATACTTTCCTGATTTAAAGATAAATATGAGGGACGGTAGAACGATCTTAGTTGAAATTAAACCTGACAAACAAACTAAACCTCCGAAAACTAAAAGAAACATTCGTGAGTCTCTTGAGTATGTCAGAAACCAATGTAAATGGAATGCCGCTCAAAAGTATTGCGAAGATAATGGCTATGAATTTCAAATCTGGACAGAGAAAACGTTAAAGAAAATGGGTATGAAATTTTAATGGCAAGTTTGTTTCAAAAGTTAGAGCTAGAAGCATTTCGTAAAGGCATTCAACCAAGATCAAAAGAATCTATCGCTTGGTTTCGTGGTAAGGCGAGCACGTTAAGACCTTCAAGAGCTGCGCTCCTTAAAGATGAACAAGTGCAGCTAAGAAGTAGAACTGCAGTTGGCAGTATGTATATGTACTTTTACGATCCAAAGACCAAAGATACGCTGCCATTTTATGACAGATTTCCTCTTACTATTATCGTTGGTCCTGCTCCTGGAGGCTTTTACGGATTAAATCTGCATTATCTTCCGCTTGATACTCGTGCTAAATTTCTTGATGCTCTGCTTGACACACTAAATAATGAAAAGTATGACGACAGTACTCGATTTAGAGTTTCTTATGATATGTTGAAAAGAGCTAGCAAGCTTCGAGCATTCCGTCCATGTTTTAAGAGATACCTCAGTAAACATGTACGCTCAAGATTCGCTTTAGTTGCGCCTCCAGAATGGGAGATTGCTACGTTCTTACCAACAGCTGACTTTGAGAAGGCTAGTTCGTCAACAGTCTACAGAGACTCGAGAAGGAAAATGAGAGCGTAATGGCAAGCATCGAAGATTTAAAAGGGACTATTTCGAGAGGAGTATCTCGTGCTGACCGATACAGGGTTCTGCTGCCGGCAGAGTTTGGTGTCGATGGTCGCACAGTTGATGCATTGTGTCGTGCAACTAATATTCCGGGTCGTCAGATTGTTACCAATGAAAGAACCATTGGTATGATGACGCAAAAAATGCCATATGCTTTCTTGTCCGAAGATGTCAACCTTACATTCTTGCTTACTCATGATTACTCAATGAGAACATATTTCGAAAACTGGCAAGAGAGTATTATTGGCTTTGACACTTATGAAGTTTCTTATAAAAACGAATATGCTAGAGACGTTATTATTCAACAGCTAAATCATGGAGATAACTCTGTTGTCTATTCTTGTAAATTAATTAGAGCATTTCCTACAACAATGCAAGCAATTGAACTGGGTGATGATGCACAAAACCAGTTAACACAATTAAGTGTACAACTCTCATATACTGTATGGGAACCAGCCTGATAATGGAGAAAGTATATTATGGCTTTACCAAAACTTAATGAGACGATTAAATATTCTGTTAAGATTCCCTCCACTGGAGAGACTGTAAGATATCGTCCTTACCTCGTTAAAGAAGAAAAAGTATTAATGCTTGCACTGGAACAAGGCGACGAGCAGATTTCACTCGAAGCGATTGCAGATACATTAGAGGCTTGTATTGAAGAGCCGATTAGTGCACGCAGCCTACCAATCTTTGACATTGAGTATCTCTTCACACAGATTCGATCAAAGTCTGTTGGCGAAACCACAACGATTCAAGCAAAGTGCACAGAGTGTGACACTGCGAATGAGATTACTGTAGATATTTCAAAAGTAAATATTAAAGTGCCGAAAGGTGCGAATGCAAAGACAGTAAAACTTACAAACGATATTACTCTTGAAATGAAATATCCTACAATTAAGGATATTGCGCCAAGGATGAATAAATATAAGAACGGTAATCAAACTGATCAAGCATTTGATATGATTGCACAGTGTATTGATGCTGTGCAGATGAAAGATGAAAGGTTCTCTTTAGCTGATGAATCAGATGAAGAGGTTAATGCCTTTATTGAATCATTCTCGACTGATCAGTTTATGAAAGTTAGAGATTTTATTGAGAATATGCCACGTCTTAAACATGATGTTGATTTTAAGTGTGGTAACTGTGATCATGATAACACATTAACGTTACAGGGAACTGCTGATTTTTTTTAGTATGCCTCTCTCACGACAACCTGAATAATCATTTTCAGGTAAATTTTCAGTTGATGCAACATCATCATTATTCATTGACTGAAATTGAAATGATGATACCTTGGGAGAGAGAGGTTTATCTGGCCATGTTAATTACACATCTTGAAGAAGAATCAGAAAGAATTAAACAAAGAGCAGGATAAATGGCAGAAGCTACACTCACAGACGTTCGTAATACTCTCTTAGGGTTAAACGAAGAACAAGGTAGGACAACTGAGGTTGTTAGCTCTCTTGTTGATCGTTTCCAAGATATGCTCGACTTTCAGAAACGTACCAAGTTGGATGATGCAGAGGCTGATAGAGAGAACAAAAACAAAATCAGATCAGAGAGTAACAGAACTGACAGTGGTGGAATTAATTCGTCTACTAGCTTTGGCATCGGTGATAAACTACTAGCTGGAGCAGTGTTAAGTTTAGCGGCGCTCTCTACATTTCTTGATCAAGAAATAGAAAAAATTATTCAAGATATTCGTGATGCGTTTCTTAAATTTTTTATTGATGTGGGCAAGATTGCTATTGCGATAGATAATTTCTTAGTTAAGCCCATAAATGCGAGGTTGATTACTTTAGTAGACGACTTCAGAGCCGGACCATTTGGTAAGGCTATTAATGCTTTCTTTGATACATTTAGACAAACATTTAAATTTATTTCAGGAGCATTAAGTCGAGCAGTCACATTAGTTAGTGGTGGGTTGACTGCATTATTACCAAGCTTCGATTTCCTCAAAGGTATTGCTAGGGTTTTTAGCAAACTTTTCTTACCCCTGACAATCTTTATTACTGCATGGGATACTGTTAAAGGCTTTCTTGAAGGATTTGAAGAGGAAGGTATTGTTGGTGGGATCAAAGGTGCAGTTACCGGATTCTTTAACTCTTTGATCTTTGCTCCGCTCGACCTTTTAAAGCAAGCCTCTGCATTCGTTCTTAATAAATTAGGGTTCGAAAACGCAGCTAATTTCTTAAACAGCTTTTCGTTTCAAGACTTGTTTACAAACATTGTAGAGTCAGTCTTTGGTATAGTTGGTCAAGTGGGTGACTTCATCAATGAGCTATTAATAGAGCGTATTCCATCTCTAGCATCTGATTTATACAGAAGTATTGAAAATTCTTTCGAGAACCTTACTGAGCAACTAAGAATTAACTTTGAGGTTGCACTCTTAAAAGTCGTTACACTGATCCAAAATATTCCAGATCGTTTAGTTCAGTTCTTAAGCGATAATCTTAGAATCAGTATTCCTAAGATTGCTATACCTATTCCACGATTCTTAGGTGGTGGCGAATTAGTTATCGCAGAGCCAAGTGAGATTGGTGTGCCGGGTGGAGAGACAGCAAGAGCTAGAATCGCAGAGCGTAATGCTAGATTGGATGCTAGGCTCCTTGAATTAAGCAGACAGAACTTGGCTGATGTCGGCGGCGTAGGTGGTGTCGGCACTAATATCGTAGTAGATAACTCTACCGTAGCTCCATCACAAACATCTGTTGTGAATCAGTTACAAACTCCGATTCCTCTCTCTGAGAGCACAGAAAGAGTTACCCTCTCTGATTAAAAAAATGGCTCCCAGCGGAAAGGAAACACTGGGAGCCATCTTATCATCTAGTCTTCAGCAGCTAGTTTCGAGAAATATGACATAGTGTCATCATCCTCGTCATCATCACTACTTACACTAGATGGTTCGGAAGGTTCTACAGTCTTCATTGGAGCGCTCTCAGCAGTCACTGACAGGTCTTCTTGCTGCTGAGGAGTAAAGTCGCCCCCAACACCCAGAACCGCATCAAGGCGAGCTTTGAGTTCTTCATAAGATTTATAGTTAGCAGGATCAGTAAACTCATTCAGAGCATATGCCTTAGCATAAATCTCTTCAAGTTTGTCGTCATCCGCCAGAGCAGATGGTGAGGCAAACTCGGCTCGGTCATAGTTGCGGTAGCCTTCAACCTGACGAATCTTGAGTTTAAAGTCTGCACCTTCCCAAAGGTCAAAAGGATTAACAGGGTCTTCATCTTGGAACTGTGGCTGCATAGAGTCCATCAGTTTATCAAAGATTTTCTTGCCGTAGACATACAAGAATACCTTACCCTCGTTCTGAGGGTTCTCCGGATCAGACACTACGTAAATATTCGATACATAGTGCAACCGACGCTTCTGACGACGAGCAGTCTCTTTATCTGCATCAACACCAGAGTTCCAGAGGCGTGAGTTCACCTCACTGACAGGATCCTTTTGACCGATAGAAGTCAACGATTTCTCAATGTACCACATGCCAGTAGTATCACCTTTAAAACCGTGGTCCCAGTAACGCACCCATGGCAACTCTTCACCTTCAGGAGCTGGCAGGAAACGAATGACAGCATAGCCATTCCCTGCTTTATCTACTGTTGGTTTCCAAATACGTTCATCCGGACCGTTATTATTTGAAGAAGCATTTTCATCCAGCTTTGCAGCTGCAGAAACCAGCTTATCAATAGATGAACCACGAGAGCGTTTGAGATTCGAAAGTGACATAATTGTATTTTCCTTATATTACAGTGTATGGTTTATTAATATACTATATGTTTTAGTGAATGTCAATCATTTTTTTCAAAGGTGATTGAGCCTTCTTCTATCTCCATAGATTCTGGAGATTCTTTTTTAGTGAGCAGTGTTTTTAAATCAGGATATGTTGTAATAAAACCATCTTGCTCGACTAATTCATATTCTTCAAAGAGTTCCATCTGCTTTGGGGCAGACACACTCTCCGATTCCGGGAAGTTCTGGTCGCTCATCTGATACCTCCTCTGGTGTTTCTTCTGTAACGACATCATCAAAGGTTCCAGATTGTTCAACATCTGCAACATCAGTGGGTAGTTCTGGTTCTGTTGGTACATTTTCTGTAGGTTCCTCAATTACAGGCTCATCGTTTTTGAACCTATCTAAAATTGTATCTCTGTAGAGATAGCTACATCCAGCGATTCCAAGAAAGACTAGGAAAAATGGGATGTAAATTCCGATTAAACGTAACATAAAATTCCTCAATTTTTTCATAATGGTAGCTTATTAACCTTTTCAAGAAAGTTTAAATCTCGAGCTTCCGCTTCTATCTTGTCTTTGATGCTCATATTTAGTAGTGTTGATACTTGAGCAGGGTCGATCATATTCTCATCACAAATTAGTAGAACAGCATCCATATACGGATGTTTACATCTCTGCACAGAAGCCTCTACGAGAGCACAAAAATTTTCTTTGGTCAACACTTTATCTTCAATCATATAATTATGCCTCGTTTAACTTAATTAGATTTAAATAGTCTTTTTTATCAGGTTCTTGAACAGGAGCTCTTCGACTGCAGCTTTCACAAGCTTGCAACCCTTCTCTAGTATTTTCACAAAAGTGTGTTTTTCTATAATGATTCAGTGTTTCATTATAGTTTGTATAATCTTCAATTGATTCATTAAAAATATTTCCTAGGACGATAGGATTCCAATCATCACAACACAAATTATAATCACCATTCCAGTTAATGAATAGATTATAAACTAATTTAGCGCATCCATAAT
>VTLG01006389.1_pt1 | contig 15849 bp, 13 predicted proteins | sample 4694571 | NCBI WGS metagenome assembly VTLG01 (sample SAMN12604809, study PRJNA352737) | marine metagenome | biome: ENVO:00000447; feature: ENVO:00000209|ENVO:00000569|ENVO:01000036; material: ENVO:00002151; isolation source: viral sequences binned using virsorter ...
TCAATACTTAGGACGTACATATTCTACTGTTCCAACACCTAATGCTCTTGTTCAGTTAGATGCTTCTGGTCGTATTAATATTGACCAGTTACCTGCATTAAGACCATTTAATATCTTTACGGTTGCAAATGCTACAGCAAGATATGCACTTGAAGGTCCTCTTGCTGGTGATATTGTTATTCAAAATGACAATACAATTTCCTACATTATGAACAATGACTTGGAAAGTCAGATTCTTGAATTTGAACCTGCATCAAACCACGTATTTACTCTTAATGATATTATACTTTCTACAGGTACTGGATCACAGGGTCAGGTAACATCATGGATACCAGGACGTATTAAACAAATTGTTGTTGCTAATGGTGGATCTGGATATTTAAGTGGAGATACAATTACAATCTCATCACCTGGCGGTGGTGGTACACAGGCAACTGGTACTCTTACTATTAATGGTGGACAGATTACTGGTGTAACTCTAAACAATAATGGACAAGGATATTACACAGCACCATCAACTGCTGGTAGCACAATTACAATTAATACTTCAACAGGATCTAATGCTGTTCTTACTTCAATTATTAGATCTAGATTAGAAGTTGATATATTAAACTCAATCAAGGCACTTGCTACTGACACGATTGATGATAAAACAACTCCAACTCCAATAACAATTCAGTTAACAGATGTTATTAACACTTCTGCTTCTAACGCTAATAACTGGGTTCAGTTGACATCATCTACAATTGATGCTTCATTCATTACAACAGGTGTTATTAACGTTGCACGTCTTGGTAATATATCTTCTGCATATCCTGCAAACTCACTAACTTACTTAAGAGGTGACTCACTATTTGCTCCTGCAATGGCATCACAGAGAATTGCAGAAGATTCACCAATTGTATTAGGTTCAAATAACACTGCAAGTGATTACATCAAACAAATTCAAATTGTTGATGGTGGTGAAGGATATACAACAGGAGTATATACTGACACTCTAATGTTAGGTGGTGGTGGATCATCTACAGGTCTTAAAGGAACATTTAACGTTGCTAACGGTGTTGTAAGTAAAGTTAATGTACTTACAGGTGGTACTGGATATACAACTGCCCCTACAGTTACATTTAAAGATAACTGGACAGATCCTGCAAACCCAGCATTCCTTAATAATATTAAGGCAGTTGCAATAGTAAATGGTGGGGCAGTTACTGCTGTTCATATGATTGACGGTGGTACAGGATTAGGATCAAACACTCCTTTAGTTGAGTTTGTAGGTGGAGGTGGTGTAGACGCTACAGCATCATCAGTTACTAAAGATGGTGCTATTAGATTTGTTACTATCACTGATGGTGGTAATAACTACACTGCAGATTTCACTATAACTCCTAACCCAACTTCAATTGGAACTTCTCCAACTATAGCTGCTAATTTAAAAGGTGTTCTTGCAACTGTACCTAAGATCTTTGGTGACTCTGTAATTGATATTAATAGAGTTGATGATCTCACAGTTGCTGCTAATGACTTTGGTAACTTAGGTGTTATTAGATTACGTAAGGATCAATTTACATTTGGTACTAATGGATCAGCAACATTAAGAACTGGTCAAGGTTCAGGTCTTGATGCTGACACACTTGACACTAATGATTCAAGTTACTTTACAAATGCATCAAATATACAAGCTGGTCGTCTATCTCCAGATAGATTGAGTGGAGATTACACTATTAATGTTTTAGGTAACGCTTCCACATCTACCTTGATGAATGCTTCTGATACAAGAACTTCTATCTTTAACCCAGAAAACTTTGCTTCTGGTATGATTTTATCATGGAAGAGTAACTCTCAAGGTTATAATGCAAACCAATTCCTTGATGATGGTGGTTTATATCATAGTGTACTTACAACACGTCGCTCAGGTGCTTCTACCGACTTCTCAGCAGGTGCTTTAGGACAGATAGCACAGACAGATAATAATAACATTTACATTAGAAATAGTGGTCCTAACTTTGTTGGATCATTAACTATCACCAACGCAGGTGCTGGTTATAAAAATGGAACTTATAATAACATACTACTAGGTGGTGGTGAAGGTTATGGTCTAAAAGCAAATATAGTTGTTTCTGGTGGATCTATATCTTCTATTACTCTTGTAGATGGTGGTTACGGTTATAACGAAGATGGTACTGCTTCTGGTACATTCATTGCAGATTTACCTTATGCTCATTTTGGTACACAGAATACCAGACAGATAACAACTCCTGCAGTTATTACAGCAACTCTTGCATTCCTTGGAAGTGGTCAATCAACTGGTAACATATGGTCAACATGGCGTAAGGTGTGGCATGATGGAAACCACGGAAAAGGATCTGGATTAAACGCTGATTTATTATGTAACTATGGTGGTCGTTGGTGGGGTGACGCTCTTAATATTAATCAAGGAGAATTATCTGACAGAAGAATACCTGATCAATTAGGAGAGAAGGCATTTAATGAACAGATTACAATAACAGTTCCTGATCCTAATTTCCAAGCAAATAATGGTGGTCATTATGATCTCTACCTTGAAGGATATAACCTAACTCAAGAAGTTGTTAACAATATTGATACTCAAGGTGGAGTATCTGGTTTACAGTGGAACTTGTATACTGCTAACAATGTTAACGAAGGTACAATAAGAATTATTAGCAGAAAGATTAATCTTGATCCTGCTAACTACCTAACTGGAGTTCAGTATGTTGAAAGTAATACTGAGTGGGTTGCAAACGGAACAGCAAATAGAAATGATAGAATCGTATATGGTCATAACATATACAACGTAACAAACTCTATAACTGGTTCTTATAGTTTAGGAACAACTCCTCCTACACATAACTCTGGTACGGTAACACCATCTGGTGGAAATGCTCAATTAACATTTGAAAGAAAGGTTGAGAATCCTTGGACAATTCTTACTGTTGAACTAATATCTGGTAACTTATCAGATTCTATTAAGAAGATTGGTACTGCTACTGCACCTGCAGAATACTACACTCTAACTGATTGGAGTATTGCAAAAGAGAAAACTTATTCTAGAACTAAAGTAGTTCTTGGATCTGATCCTAGTGCTAATCCTTACTTACAATTAGGTAACACTGACGTTTCTTCTACTGCATATATTGATGCTAATACATCAGGTAACAATGTAGATTATGATTCTAGAATTCAATTTACTGGTGGATCTAGTAGCACAGGTACAGGTACTATTAACCTTAGAGGAAATAGTGCACAAGTCAATGGTAACAATATATGGCACGCAGGTAACATAACCTTTGATAGTGCAAATACAGCGAATGCTGGTGTTAAGCGTGATGGATCTGGTAACTTCTCTGCTGGCACTATTACAGCAGCATTGAATGGTACTGCTAACGGAAACTTACCGATTACTGGTGGAACTTTAACTGGTACTCTAACCATTAATACCACAAGTAACGATCAAATATCATTTACACAATCTAATAAGTTTATTACTTTTGCTGGTGGTATCCAGTTTAGAGGTAGTGGTTCTAGTTGGAACGCAAGATTCTCTACTACAAATGGTACTTCTACTGCACAGATATTTGGTGTTTACACTCAAAACTTTGGAACTGCAGTATTCCAAGTATTTAATGATAAAGAAAGTGAATTCTTATTAAGAGCAAATAGTAGTGAAGGTCTTCGTATTAGAGGTGAAACAGGTGGTTATTCCGCTATTCAACATCTTCACGGAACCACTACCTTAGGTTACAGATTGGCATATGCTAACTCTGCAGGTCATTATGGTAATGGTACTTCTGCAGGTGATGTTATTGATAGAGTTGAAACTGGACGTAAGTGGCACTTCAAGGCAGGTGGTAACATCAGTACAATGGTTCTAGATGACGCTAGACGTGTTGCTATTAACCAAAGTAGTACAAATAGTAGTTATCAGTTCTATGTTAATGGTTCTATTGGTGCAACCAGTAAATCATTCTGTATTGATCACCCAACTAAGGAAGATCATAAATTACATCATGGTTCACTTGAAGGTCCTGAACATGCAGTATATGTAAGAGGACGTGTAAGAAATGGTGTTATCAAACTTCCAGAATACTGGACTGGATTAGTTGACATGAGTACAATAACAGTTCAATTAACTGCAATTGGTAATATGTCAAGAACAGTTTGGGTTAAAGATCTTAAAGATAATAAAGTTATCACAGGTGGTGGAGATGCATTCTACTTCATACAGGCAGAAAGAAAAGATATAGATAAACTAGAGGTTGAGGTTGCAAATTAATGAAAAAATATGTGATTGTTGAAAGCGTTGCAGCTGCTAGTATCAGATGGTTTATGATAGATCAAAATTCCTTTGAGGAATGTGAAAGATCCTTTCTTGATGATAGATTTTTGATTTCTTACTCAGGAACTGCTCCTGAGTTTTTAGATAATATATCTGCAAAGTCACAGGAATATACTAAGGAAGAAGTCATTCCTCTTTTAGTTGATGTTGAATGGTCAGTTTTTACATCAATTGGAGAAAGTGATGATTGGGAAAGTGAAGTTGCTAGAAAAGAACAATTCTATGAGGGTATAATCTGATGGGTGTAGTAAATGGTAAACAGCATCTTGGTGATTTTTATAACGGGAACTTTGAAATGGGTACCCGTGATGGATGGACAGCAGGTACCTCGGAAATATTTTCTGGAGATTCTAATGATGACATAGAAGGATCAGATAAGTGTTTAAAAACTTCTAGTAGATGGAGTAGTTCTGGTTGGAATAATATGACATCAGTTTCGTCTGATGCTTATATACCAGTAGATCCTAGTAAAACATATACATTATCATATAGAGTTAAAGGATATAGAACTTCTAGTGGTGGAAGACAACCACAACATTATTTGGGATTTACTACTTATGATTCTAGTAAAAGATTTATTGATTTAAGAAATTGTGGTGGAGTAGGTAATACAACTTTAAGTAGAGCGTTAAATGTAGGTGATGCATACGCTTATATAAACAGTAACTCTGGTTGGTATACTGGTGCTGATGTAACTGGTAATAGATATTATTTTAGAAATGTAATGTTATATCCACCAACACATCCAGAATTTAGTGCTGCACATAGATATACACGAATAGGATATCAAGAATCTGGTTTATATTTTAGAGCATGTGAACCAACAGGAAGTGGTAGTGAGCATAGATTAACTCTGTGCAACTCAGGTGATAGTCCAATAAACTTTAGTTATAGTGGATATCCATGTCCTGCAGGAACTCCAGTTCATAGAGGTGTTGCAGGTGGAACATTTAACTATACCTTTAGTAGAAAAACTTATAGTGTTGGTAATCCTTGGTCAACTCAACTTGCTACTTTCACAGGAGAAAGTAGAAATAGTGGTCAACCTTTTCGGTATAACACAGCATTTATAAGAGCAATGATCCTACATAATTATGCACATCCTAATGATGGTGGATCTTATCCATATTCTGAAACTCTTTGGGATAGAATGCTCTTTATAGAAAATGAAAGTGGTACTAAGTACGATTTTAATTTATCAGGTCAGTAATTATGTCAACACACATCGCTAATTTTGTACCAGATAGTGAAGATTTAGAACTTCTTCTAGATGGTAATGTTAATAATATAGATGGTCAAACATGGAAGGGTGCTAACTTTGATGTTGTTATGGTAAATAGTCCAACATATACACAACTTAACACTATTGGTTATTGGACATTTAATGGATCAAATCAGTATGGATATATAAAAGAAGCTAACTATGGTGTGAGTCCTACTGGTAGTGATCATGGAGTATTCTATGAATTGACATGTCATGTTTGGGCAAACACTACTTACAATAGTGGTAGTAGTTGGAGTAACAACTGGGCATGGATTGACTTTGACAGATCGGAAGTTTTTAATATGTTTCCTACTGCATCTGGTCAAATAGGTTTTGCTGGTAAAGATGGTTACAATGATTATTTTGATAGATTTACTAGTGTCACAATGAATGATGGTAACTGGCATCTATGCACTTGTGTGTATAGTAGTTACGCTAAATCATTAAAAACATATCTTGATGGATCTTTAGTTCAGACATGGACTTTTGGTAATGCTGGTTACTTAGGTAATCGAAGTAGAAGATGGGGATTCATCGGTGATGGTTCTGAAGCTGGTAGTGAAAACGGTGGTAGAAACGGTATATATCATGATGGTAAAATTGCCAGAATTGTACTTTTAAAAGCTGCCCATACAGATGCACAGGTTGCAGATGAGTGGAGAAAGCATAAAGGTCGTTTTGGATTATAAATAACTAAAAAGCTGGAAGTATGGCTAATTCTGATAAGGATATTTTAATAACCCCGAATAAGAGTCAGTCGGCTTTACCTGAGATAAGTTTCGTCGGATCGGGTAATGCACCGATAACTCTTAAAGTTTTAGATGACAACACATGTTCATTTGAAGGATCATCTGGGCAACTTTTTTCAGTAGATAATAATCTTACAAGCGGTAATATATTCACAGTAAACGATATTGGTGGTATTCCTAGTATTGCAGTAAATGCAACTGGTAGAGTTGATATTGCTAGGTATCACGGTAGTTTAAATATAGGTCCAAACCAAGATGCTACAGATAAACAACTTGCTGTTACAGGTCAGATTCATGTAACAAGTAAAGCAGGTGGAACTACAGTACCAGCTATTCATTTTAGTGAAGGTGGTAATGTAACTGGTAATGGTGATATGTTTATCGGTTATGAAGGACCGAACACTAGTAATGATTATTTCTTTGTTAGAACAAGTGGAGGTACGAGTGTACTTTCAGTTACAGACACTGCTGCAGTTGGTATAAACAATACTGATCCAAAACAGCAGTTCCATTTAATTGGTGGACATAATAATACTGTTATGAGAATGACTCTACCATCTGGTAGTAATGGTGGTGGAACTGGTGAAATTAATTTACAGACATGGGTATCTGAACCAGGTAGAACATGGGATGGTGGTGGTATTGGTATGAACGTTGCCAATTACTATACACAATATTATCCATCTTCTTCTAGTGATTCTAGTAACAGTTATTTTCCAAGATTAAACAGTGGTGTAGGTCAAGCATATATTAGATTTCTTCCTAATCCTGGACGTATTGAGTTCTCTACAATGGATAATAATGGAACTAGTTATAGAGAACAAATCCATATGCGTTATGGATGTTTAGGTGTAAATGTTATACCTAGTGGATCATATAAAATTCAAGTTTCTGGTGATATAAACGTAACAGGAAAATACTATATTAATGGTCAAGAAGCGTCAGGTTTACCTGCACAAACTAATCTTACTAGAGGTTCTTACTTAGTATCTGATGGTGATAACGGTGCATTCTGGCAGTATCCAGGTCAGGTAGCACAGTCAACAGGAGTAGATACTTGGAGATATAGAAGTTTAATTACACACGGTTATATTTCTGGAGGATATAAAGGTTCTCAACCATGGAGATCCATGAATAAAACATGGCATAATAATGATACTACTATGTACACTGGAGAACAGGTTGATAGGGCAGCAGCATATTGTGATGGTACATGGTCTGACTTTAATGGATATATTCATGGAACTGTAAACTCATATGCTGGTAACTCATCACATACGTCAAGTTATAACTTACACACTGGTATTTGTAGAAACCAAGGTGATGGTAGATTCTCTCAATACTCATATGGATATGAGGGAGATAATCCTAAAAGCGTTATGGGATATAACGTGACTGGTGGATGGCAGATGAATGCAGGTAGAAACGACTGTGGATGTGCTACAGCACAGAAAGAACAGGCAGGTTATATCACAGGTGGTGGTAGTTCTACTACAAACAAATTACATTTTGCAACAGAAATTATGTACAACACCAATAACTCTGGTGATAGTGGTGACTTTGTTGCAGGTTGTGGAATGGAATCTAGATCATATTTTGCATGGAGAAATAGCAGTCAGAAATATATAACCCATAGTAATGATAGTTGGTCTAACCAAGGATTTGCTGGTAACAATAGAGGATGGTGTAAAGCATTACCTACTAAATGGGGACACTTCTACATAGGTACTGATGATAACGTTACTACACCTTTAAGAAAAGTTAGAGGTAGTGATGGTTCTGCCATTTCAAACTACAATAGATCCAGAGCTGCTGGTGAAGAAAATATGGAAATGGGTCAGGATTGGGGTTATAAACTAGGTGACTTTGATGGTCAGCAGAATAACCACACAGAGAAATGGGATTACTCAAATGATTCCATAACTACTATGGGATTTGCAACAAGACCAAAAGGACATTATGGTCAATCATCTGCTGCATGTTCTTCTGCTGCAGGTGCAGTAACTGTTACACGTAACACATAAAATGAAGTATTTAATTATTAAACAATCAGTTATGGATCCTCAATTCTTTATGGAGGGAAATGCCTATGATGATAGGTTTGTCTTTAAAGAATTGTATGAACTCCTTAATGTTTCATGCATTCAAGTATCTTCTCAGATGTATAGTATTCATTCTAAAACTTGGAATGGAAAGTATATAGAAATATCAGAAGATACAGCAACATTAGGATCAAGTTTATTTTCTGAAATTAGAGAAACTGCTAAGTTGTGGGAAGTTAGTGGACTTGAAGCACCTGGATTAACTGGTAATGAAAGGCAAGAGGTTTTTGAACAATACCCAGAAGTAAAAGCAGAAAAAGTACCAACTGATATGAATGAAGTTCGTGGTACTATGACTATCAAAGAACATGTATTAGTTTTTATGAAAGCATTTGCTAAAGAAATTATTGAAGAAGAATATCAATCAAGATTTCTTGCATTAAGAGATACTTGTGAATTAGAATCTGCATCATGGGAGATACAAAAACATGAAGCAAGAGAATGGTTAACCAATGCTGGTTTAAATGGTAGTGTAACTCCATTCTTAGATTACCTAGCAACAGAAAGAGGTGAAGATAAAACAGTATTGGCAAATAAGATCCTTCAAAAAGCAGAAGCATATCAAGATAAATTATCTACAATGCTTGTTGCAATGCAAAAATTGAAAAAACAATTCAAAAATACCACTACAATAAAGGATATAAATACTTTATATGAGGACTATCTCGGTGTTATGATGCCTACAGCACAGGCAGTTGAGATGGGCAGAACCCTATCAAATACTGATTGGGCACGTAAACCTGAGTATGAGGTAATGGCGAATGAGTTCAACTTCTGAAATATCGAAGTATCTAAACATTGACACTAACGTTGTACACAATGATGTAAAAGACATACAACTTAGTAAAGATTACATTGAAGAATTTGGTATAGGTGAATTGGATTGGAAGATCCTTGAAGGTTCACTTCATATGAATAGTTGTATGACACCATATCAGTGTAAACATTTTGTTGCTGATACACAACTAACACCATGGAGGAAGTGCAGACAGGCATTTCTAGAATTAGAAACTAGGTATCATGCTTATGTTGAAGTTAAGCATAGCTTACGTAAGGCACAGATCCAGTTAAAAATGATCATGAGAGACATGGAAAATGAAACTGATGATCTCCAAAAAGAACTACAAGCATGTGAAGCAAGTAAAGTTGAGTATGATATAACAATTTGGAAAAGAAAGTATAGACAATCTCAAGTAGAGATGGATAGTTTCTTAAAAATTATAAAAGATTATATTAAAGAAGAAGGAGATATACCTCATTTCGTTGAAATGAATGAGCAAGAGGAAGCTAATTATTGGATTGCTAGAATGGGTAAACAAGCTGCCTTAGATATTATATCTTATGGTAGAATCTCATCTGGTAATATGGATTCTATTGCTCTAATGCCAGAGAAAGATCAAGTAGAATCATTGAAAATTGCAGTAAGATATTCTACAATGATACAAGGTGGTCTAGATAAATTAAACGTTCAGTTACAACCTGAGCTAAATAAATTTATGACTGGTGAAGAAATGGTTGCAAAATTACAACCAGAACTTCAAGAAAAACTAAAATTAGAGGGCAATGACCTACAGTAATCCAAATTACATACCTTTAGATCAAATAAGCTTTACTGAAAGTAATGAAGATCTTGATCCAGATAGAAGGTCTTTAATTATGTGCCCTATTATTCATTATGAATGTGCTGTAAAGTATCATTCAAATGATGAAGGTCTAGTGAATGAAGCAAAAGTGTTAGAACTTGCTAAAGCCAACAAAGATATGATTGCTAATGGCAATGAGCAAGCGTTTTTAAATCTCGTTATTGAACAGTATGGTGAATTTCTCGCTTCCAATTAATCCTAAAATATCTAAAGAAATAGTAGAAGAAACTTTTATACCTTTCCTTAAAAAGTATAAGCATTTAATATACGATCTATACTTCACTTGTCGTATGCCTCCTTTTCTACAGGATGCGATGGGTGATGTTTTTGTTAGTGATATGCGTAGTACTACTTGGAATGCAGGATATATTTCTCGTGAAACAGGTATACCATTATCAGCAACATTTAATAATATATGGGTTCTTCCTACACAAAAGAATTTAGATGAATGGATTAAAAATTTTGCAGGTTTATATGATACAGGTATTAGAATAGTTACTCTTCCACATACTTCATGGATGTTGACTGGTCAAATACAGAAAGCGTTTCCAGAGTTAAAGGTAAAGAATACAATACTTAGAGAAGTAACTAAAGCAAACGAAGTTATAGAATTAGCAAAAGCAGGTTTTTATTATATAAATTTAGATCGTGATCTTATGAGAGATCATGATCAATTAAGACGTTTAAAAGAAGCAAAAGAATATTGTGCATCCATTGGTAAACCAGTCATGTTCTCTATGTTAACTAACGAGGGATGTTGGGGTGGTTGTCCTATCATGCCAGAACACTATCAATACAATGCTAGTAGAACTCCAGGTAATCCACAGTATTTTAATGATAGTATCAGTAGAGTTTCTTGTTCTGCTTGGGATGAGAAAGATCCTGCAACATCTTTAAAGGCAGCAAATTTACCTCCATGGAAAAAAGATTGGGAGGAGATGCAAGAACTTGGTATTGATGTATTCAAAATGCATGGAAGAGAAAACACTATGCGTTTGATGGAATCTATGGATATTATTAAAAGATGGGATACTAATGAAGAGATGTTGTTTCCTGAGTTTACTGAGTATATTGAAGATGTATCATTAACAGAGAAACCTATTGACGTATGGAGAAATAAAATTAAGACATGTAAGTTTGATTGTTGGGATTGTGGTTATTGTAATACAGTTGTTGAATCTAGATTTAAAAAAGAAGAACGAACATTAGATGAATATGTTTATAGAGTATTAGATGCTATAGACAAGGCAGCAAAACATGAAAGTTATTTTGATGAGAATAAACAGTTTATTGCAGGTTTAACATCTAATAAAATAAAACATTTCTTAAATAATCTATGCTCTTATAATAATTCAATTTACTTAGAATTAGGAGTTTATACAGGTGCTACATTCTATGCTGCTACTGAGAACAATCCTATACGTGCTATGGCAGTTGATAACTGGTCTAACGCTGATATAAAACCTATGAGAGAAGAAATATTCTTTCCTACAATAAAAGATCCTAGAAAGGATTTCTTATCTAAATTTATAAATCCAAGATGGTCATTTGTAGAAAAGGATATCAGATCTCTAACACCTAAAGATATATGTGATAAACCTAATATTATATTCTATGATGCAGGTCATGAGTATTGGGAACAATACGAGAACTTAGATGCAGTTATAAATTTATTTGCTGATAAGTTTATTCTTATTTTAGATGATGCTAATTTTAATGGTGTTGTTACTTCTATAGAAGAGATTATAAAGAAACATAATTTAAAATTAATATGGCAAAGAAAGATTCTAACATCAATACCAGAAGATGAAAAGGACTGGTGGAATGGTCTACAAATATTGGTGTTAGAAAAATGAAGAAAACAGTTTGGGAGTTTGTAACTAAGAAAGCAAATAATCCTTTTGTACCTGACTATAGGTTTGTACTTCTTTCAGGTCCTTGCTTTACTATAGGAGAGTGTCGTGAAATCAAATACTATCTCTTACAAAAAGAAACTGAGTTACTAAAGAAACATACACATCATATGGAAGGTATAGGTGATGGTAATACGGGATTGGGAAATGATTCTATAACTGCTAGGTTTCCATATTTCAGTGTGTTTGATTTTGAACATCCTTTTGTTGAAAGAATTAGGCAAGCTGTGCTAGAATATATGCAAGATATATGCACTATAACTAAAACAAATTGGCATAGTCATCTTTATGCTCAGTCATGGTTTAACGTCATGAGGAACGGGCAGAAGATAAATTTTCATTCTCATGGTATGAATGAAGACATACTTTATGGATTCCATATTACCATAGAAACCGAAAATACCAGCACTATATACCATAACCCGTTTGATACTAAACAAATTATTGAAGTTCCAAACGATATTGGTACCATAACGTTATTTCCAAATTACATTCCACACCAAACTACAACCTATGAAGGAAATGATGTTAGGATAAGTATTGCAGGTGACATAACAGAATCATCATCTGTTCCTAAAAAAGATTACGGTATTTACAGAGCATTGGGAGTATTATGACTACATTTATAGACGAGTTTCAATTATCAGATTTAACTTTATGTGATGAATTATTACGTATGTTTGGTGATGCTCATGATAGAGGTCTGACATTTGCAGGTCAAGCAGGTGCTATGGGTCAAGCAAGACCAGAGATAAAAGCAAGCACTGATTTTTGGTTGAATGATTGTGATAAGTTAGGACCTCCTGAGAAGTATAGGTGGCCAGAGTATCAAGCAGAACTTAATGGTTTTATAGACCAATACTTAGAAAAGTATAAATTCTTTGAGTATGGAGGTATGTTTACGTCTAGACATCTTCCTCAAATACAATGGTATAAACCTGGTGAAGGATATCACAAATGGCATATTGATGGTGCACAAATGAATTCATGTGACCGTGCTATGGTTTATATGACATACTTAAATGATGTTACTGAAGGTGGTGGAACTATGTTCATGCATCAAGATGTTACCACTAAAGCAGTAAAAGGTAAAACTTTAATATTTCCTGCAGGCTATACACACTTACATAAGGGAGAAATATCTCAAACTCAACACAAGTATATACTGACGGGGTGGATTTGGTGGAAGTAATTGATGCACGTGCCTTTGCTATAACAGAAAGGATTGAACCTGAGATAATTCAAATAGGTAATACCAATTCTAGAATGGTAATCATACCTAACTTCTTTGTATATCCAGATCAAGTTAGAGAGTATGCTTTAAACTGTAAGTATTTTAAAGATCCTGAAGTACCTGAAAATCCAGGATATATTAATTATTTTTCATGGAATGAACAACAGGTACTACAATTAACTAAACTGTTAAGGAATGAGTTTATGGGTGATTACAGAACTTCTCATGATGGTTTTGCTCCCGTAATATCTCTACAAACATATAACACAATTAATCGGTATCAACCTCATGTTGATTATTTTCACTATGCAGGTATATGTCCATTAAATATTAATGATGAATTATCTAATAATGTCTCTGGAACTTCTTTCTTTAGACATAAAAAAACTGGAGAAGAGTTTACAGCACTAGCAAATTACAGACATAAAGAAACTCTTGATTCCGATCCAAGTGAATGGGAGGTATACCACACTCAGTATCATAAGTATAATGAATATATATTCTATGAATCAGCACTATTTCACTGTGCATATTGGAAGAAAGAAAACTGGACAACAAAATATCCTAGATTCACTTTCAATACATTCACTTGGTAAACCCTTATAAATAAATACGTTATTACTTCAAAACCATGACTCAGAACGAAATGATTGACCAGTTCAAAAAGCAACTAGAAGAAGTTGTTACAAAAATAAAAGAATTAGATCAGGAATTAAACCTTAAGAAAGAAGAATATTTTAAATTAACAGGTGCAGTACAGGCACTAGAGTTAGCAGTAAAAGAATCTGAAAGTCCTACTACAGGTGGAACTATAGCAGATACTACACCAGCAGCACCACCAGCAGACGGTATGGTTCAACCACCTGCAACTACAGGAATAGTTCAATAGGACTTGGTTGTCTGCTAAATATAGTAGAGGAATGTTATGTCTGGGATTAAATGGCACAACCGACTACGAAAGCAGAACTAAAAGATTATTGTCTAAGAAGATTAGGTGCACCCGTATTGGAAATCAATGTTGATGATGATCAGATTGATGACCTAATAGATGATGCTATCCAATTGTTTCAAGAACGTCACTTCGATGGTGTCGAGAGAATGTTCTTGAAACATAAACTTACAGCGTCTGATGTTGCTAAGTTTAGAGGATTAGATCAAGAACAATTATTAGGAACCGCTACAGGTGCAGTACTAACTGTCAAGTTACTAGAAGAAGGTACTAGTGGATACACTACTGCTCCTGTTGCTTCTAGTTATTCTGGTGGCACAGGAAATGGTGTTACTTTTGATGTTACTGCAGTAGATGGTAAGATAACAGAAGTAGAGGTCAATGCTGGTGGTACAGGTTATAAAGTAGAAGATGAAATTACTTTTACAGGTGGTAGTGGTGATGCCAAGATACAAATAACAGGTGTACAAGAGCAAACAGAGTGGGAAGAAAGAGATAATTTCTTACCTATACCACCTCAAGTACTAGGTGTTAATAGAGTGTTTGGTGTTAAGGGAAGTAATATAAGAAGTAATTTATTTGGATTAGAATATCAATTGTTCCTAAACGATTTGTATCAGTTTGGTTCAGTTGATATTCTTTCTTATTTTATGACTAAGACATATCTTGAGACATTAGATATGGTCTTAAATAACGGAGCATTCATACCTTTTAGATTTAACAGACGTGCTGATCGTTTATACATTGACACTGATAGATTGATGTTAGATGAGGGATCTTATCTAATCATTGACTGTCATAGATTGTTAGATCCTCAGACATATACTGAGGTTTATAATGATCCTTTCTTAAAGAAATATACTACTGCACTTATAAAAAGACAGTGGGGACAGAACCTTATCAAGTTTAAAGGTGCTCAGTTACCAGGTGGTATTACAATGAACGGTAGAGAGTTATATGACGATGGTAATTCTGAAGTCATGAAGATAGAGGATGAGATAACATCTACATACGAACTTCCACCTAACTGGGAAATAGGATAAATGGCTAAGAATACCTACTTCACTCACGGTACTAGGAACGAACAGATCCTTCAAGGAAATCTTGTAGATGAGTATCTAAAGATGTTTGGGTTGGATATAATTTACATACCTAGAAAACTAGTAAGAAAAGACACTATATTAAATGATGAAATTATCTCAGAGTTTAATGATAGTTATGTAATGTCTGGTTATCTAGAGAACTTTGCAGGATTTGATGGTAACGGAGATTTCTTAACTAAGTTTGGTATTCAATCTAGTGATGAAATAAAGTTAGTAATATCTCGTGGTATGTATGAGGATTTTGTTGCATACTCATTGACTGGTGCAGAAAATATTGAAGTAGGAAGTAGACCTCAAGAGGGAGATTTAGTATGGTTTCCCTTATCTGCTAACCTATTTGAGATTAAATTTGTAGAGCATGAAGATCCTTTCTATCAGTTTGGTAAGTTATATACATACAAGCTTACATGTGAACTCTTCCAGTACAGTGGAGAAACTGGTGGTGCAGATGGTATACTAGATGGACAAATAGATGAAGGGTTTATTGTTAAATACTATTACGATAGTATTACTGGAGCACCATCTATAGGTGAGACAG
>VTLG01008182.1_pt1 | contig 15848 bp, 15 predicted proteins | sample 4694571 | NCBI WGS metagenome assembly VTLG01 (sample SAMN12604809, study PRJNA352737) | marine metagenome | biome: ENVO:00000447; feature: ENVO:00000209|ENVO:00000569|ENVO:01000036; material: ENVO:00002151; isolation source: viral sequences binned using virsorter ...
CAGTTGAAGTATCTTCTAAGTTTTTTGGCAGGTTCAGTGGTATCTGTTCTGGGTTTATACCTTGCACTTCCTCGTCTTGCTCCTTTTCTTCTTCAGAAGTTTTTGCCTGATCTTCCGCAAGTCCCGACTGAACTTGTTCCAGAGAAGGTAAAAGGGCTGGATCTAGATATGGAACGTCTGCTATAGGTAAATCAAATTTAGTATTAGGTGGTATTAATATATCTTTAGTATTTGGGTAATATATTTTTGGTAAATCCAAACTTTTATTAATTAAGATATTTCAGTTAAATTAAATTTATATTTTTTACCATTAACACGATTAATCAAAAACAAATCTGAAGCACCTTCTTGTATAGTCCAACTACCTTTTGTATTATCAACTTCGTTTGCACTTGCGTTTAAATTAGACATATTAATATCCTCAGTAGTAACTGATCCTTGAACTGTTATACCGTTAGCGGTAGTTTCAAACTTTTTAGTACCAGTACTGCCACTTATATGATAAAGCTCAACACCACCAGAAGCTGGGAACAACGCATTTATACCATTTGGTTTACCATTACCAGTGCCATCTTCTGTCGTGGTCATTGATTGACCAATATAAACGTCAGGATGACCATTGCCACCACCAGTTTTTCGAATCAGGATTTTATTTATACTAGAACTACCTGTCGTAGATTGAAATCTAACATCTCCACCAGATATTTTATTATGTATTTCAAGTGTACCGCTTGTGGCACCGCTGTGCATTATTTGAGCAAGACTAGTTGTTCCATCAGCATTTTTAAAATTGATTAACGGCATGGAATCATTTATTCTAAAAGAATCCTTTACTTCTACTGAAGAGTTAGTTGCTTCAACTTTTGTAGTTCCATCAGGACTTGTTAATGAACTTGCAGATCCACCACCACTTGCATTATCAACGTAAGCAGTTGTAGCTACTTTTGTACTGTTGTCATTTGCTGATTGGGTTGTTGCTGTAACACCGTCTTTTAGTACACCAGAGCTAGAAGTTAATCCATCAAGATTTGTTTTATCTGTTCCTGTCATTACACCAGCTTGAGTTGTTGACGCTGCTAATATCTGTTGAGAAGTACCTGTACTACTACTTACACTTACTGCATTGGGACCACGCCCAATACCAATGTTTGTACCAGTTGAAGCAAAGTTTAACTTACCGTTAGTATCATCATAAGTAACCTCAATATTAGTCTCGGTATTGGTAGAAACCATTCCACCTACAATATCTTGTACCTGTTCTGTTGATACACTTGCACCATCAACGTAAGCTGTAGTGGCAATCTTAGTTGAATTATCCCCTGCTGATTGGGTGGTTGCAGTGACAGCACTACCTAAAGTTCCTGTAATATCACCACCAGTTACGTCTAATCCTGCGTTAGCGTTTAAATTACCTGTTACTGTTACTGTTCCATCTGTCGCTATTGTTATTCTGTCTGCTGGAGAAGATGAATCCAGTATTTTAAATACTCCATTAGTATTATTTATTTGGTAATTAGGATTATCACCAGTATCAATAAAATTTAATCTTGGAACATCCTGACTTATACTTACATTTTCTGTAAATGTAGGATTGATTTTTGATCCAGCTATCGCTGCACTACCATTAATATCGTCATTAACAATACTTAAGTTTTTAAATGCACTGACTTCTGTTAATGGCATAGATGTTAATTAGTTTCGTTAACTTGATTTAAAATTTTTTTTATTTCTTTTATAGCACCTTGATCTTCTATTAATGGTTGTTGTAAAGCTCTTAGTTGTTCCTGTAATTTTGTAATTTCTTGTTCTATTTTTTGTGCTTTAGCAAGATTAGTATTAAACCTACCTTCAATTTCAGATTGACTTTTTGTTAAGTAGCCAATAGTAGTTTCTTCTATCGTTGTCATAATTGTAAATATTTACATTTATATTATCAATACTTTTAATATTTGTCTCTAGGTGAAGCCGTATCTATATTTTAAAGCATTAAAGTTATGTAATATCTGTGCATCAGTTAATGTGGCTGCACTATCACTACCACTTGTGTAATAATGAAAAGCACCTATTTTACCAGCAAACAAATGTGCTGGAAAAACAGCACCAGAAAATGAGCTTGCTTCTGAACCAGTACCAAGCATCCCAAAACTAGGTGATTCTGATTCAACACCTCCACTTATCGCACCAAATCCACTGTTTGTTTGAGTGTCAATCTTTACACCATCAACATAATATCTTAATTCGGTTGTAGTAAAGGTAACGGCTACATAATGCCAGCTATCATCCCTTAAATCATATGTATGTGATGTACTGTTATGACTACCATGACCACCACCACCAATTCTATCCCCTCTAAAAACAGCATTACCACTAGCATTAGTACCTACAAAAGCAAATACTAATTTGCCAGCACTAAGAGTTTCATAAGCATTATTACCAGCATCAGTTCCTACACCAAACCTCCAAACAGCACTTCGGTCAAATGATGCAATAAGTCTTGGATCGCCATTACCTCTACCTAAAGTGCCACTATTACATTTAATCCAAGCAGCAAGGGTAAGGTTTGTAATAGCATCTGATGGTCCAGTAACGTAACTTTTATTCATAGAAATATTATCGTTTTGATTTGCAGTACCAGTAACACTTGCAAATTCAAATGCTTTTTCTGTTGTATCAAAAGTTATACGACCAGAAACTGTTTGCGGATCTACCTGACCATGATTACCATTACCAGACAAATCAAGCCAATCATATGCCACACCATCAACGGTAGTTTGCGTACCAGAATAACTGTTAGTGTTATAGCCGTCATAATGAATAGTTAAGTTGTCTTTTATTATGCCGCTATCTTTCCAATCTGTACCCATTCTTGCATTGATCTCATTACCTTCTTTCCAAGTGCCATCAACATTTACAAAATAGTTTGTAGCATCTTTCCAAGTGCCATTTACCTTAACAAAAACTCCTGACATAATTAACTAGGCACAACAATCCAGATATCGCCATCATTACCACCAGAAGGTTGTGCTGTAGATGTTGTAATTTTTCTTAGATCATTAGAAGAAGAAGCATTACTTTCAGTCATAGTTGCTTTTCCAGTGACAGCTATACCTGTTTGGGTTGTTTTTAATTTTTCTTGCCCTGCGTGTCTAAGCGAAACTTCACCATCATGTTTAAATCTTATATCAGTACCACCTGATCCTGTATAAGACATAACAAAAGTAGCATCAGCACCACCACCTTCAAAATATTGAACAAAGGTTTCATTACTATTATCAATTTTTAAACCAGTGCTACCAGTACCAGTTGTACTTTTAGAAAGTATTTGACCAGTTACGTCAATACCAGTTGCATTTACAGCTAATCTATCAGTATTACTTTTTTGTATAATAAAATCACCTGTAGAATTATTTATATAACCGTTAGTACCAGAATGATATATTTTACAATCAAGATCAGTTCCTAGCTGTATTTGGTCATTATCTTGTAGGGCTATACCACCATTAGCAGATATCTTAGGAAATATTGTTATTAAATTAGTAGTTTTGGAAATTTGAATTTTTGTAGCACTATTAGTACTGTCTGCGATACTAAATATTCCATTATCATTTCTTATTTCATAATTAGGATCAGAAGTATCTGGGTCGTTTAATGCTATTATTGCATTTTGCTTTGATATTGTTAAGTTACCACTTAAAGTACCACCAGCCAACGGAAGTTTAGCTGCGATACTATTTGCTAAAGCTGTGGCTGTACTTTCTTGATTACCTAATTCAGTTGCAATTTCACCTAATGTATCTAATGTTGCAGGTGCAGAATTTACTAAGTTAGCTACAGCAGTATCAACATAACTTGTAGTAGCTATTTTTGTACTGTTATCACTTGCTGATTGGGTCGTTCCAGTGACCCCATCTGTTAATACACCAGAGCTAGAAGTTAAAGCACCAAATAACGTATTTCTTGCAGCAATATCAACTCCATCTACTGTTCCACCTATTGTAAGATTACCAGTTATATCAACATTACTCGCTACTGTTCCATTTCCAAACTGAAAATTTCCAGAGTTATTTAATAGAAATCTACGTTGTAAATTTGTTTGGTCGGTTATAGCAAATCCACCATTTGAATTTCTAATGTCATAATCTGAATCATTATCATCATCAATTAAAGAAATTCTTGGAAAACTATTTTGTATTATTAAAATTCCATTTGTAGTTATATTGCCAGTTACATTTAATGCAGCATTTGCGTTTACATTCCCATTAAAAATTGCTCGTTGGTCATCAGCATCAACTGAAAACATTACCGCAGAATCACTAGCTCTTTCAAAACCTAGAGTATTTGGGGTTGCTCTATAAACTAAATCAATACTATCTGCATCTACAAGTCCTAATGCAGTACTAGCAAACCTTATAAAATTTGGGCCAATACCTTGTACTTTTATAATAGGACTCACACCATCTGAATTTGCTGTGAGCATGCCTGAAAAACTATCATCCGCGTCTGACCTAAGATAGCTACCACCATCAGCTTGATAGGTACTCAAGTCAACGCTATCCACCGTACCTGATACAGATATATCGCCTATTACATCTATACCTGTTGAACTTGTAGCTAAACGTGTAGTTGCTCCATGTCTAAAGGTACAAGAACCGCCAGTATTAAACTCTGCCATAAGTACTTGATTAGTACTATCCCAAAAAGATGTTTGACTTCCATTTGTTTGTAGAGATAGTATCCCACCACCAGTTTCCCTTATAATTGAATTACCATTTGAAGAATTATGAAGTAGTTGAAACTCATCATCATTACCAAGTTTTATAATCGCATTATTTGGTAAATCTATATGACTTGTGCCATGAATTTCACCCGTTACGTCTAATCCGCTAAAACAATCTAAATGGCTAGTTATATCAACGTGACCATCTGTGTTTATTTTTATCCTGTCCGCTCCATTAGTATTATCTCTTATTTTAAAAACCCCATTTGAGTTTACTAATCTAAAGTCAGGATTATCTTCATTATCATTAAATTGAATTGCAGGTGTTGATCCAGCTAGTGTAAATAAACCACCTTGTATATTTAAATTACCGTTAGTAAAAATACTTTGATCTCCAAAACTAGGATTAATCTTTGATCCATGTATAGCTGCATCACCAGCTACTTTGTCGTTATTAATCACACCACTATTTATTACAGCAGTTTGCGCTCCATTATTGGCAACTGATACTGTAAAATCTCCTCTATCACCAGCTTGTAATACAGCATCAGCACCTTGTGGTCCCGGTGCTTTAGCAGTTACTACAGTGGTTACCCCTTCAGAAACAGTTACTTTGTACTGATTTTCTGTTACGTTAGCATTTGTCATTGTGCAGAGTATCCCTCAAACATGAAAATTTTACCTTCTATAAAGTATTCTCTATCACCATTAGCATCTATTTTTTTTATATCATAAAAATAAATATTATCTGACATTGTAGCAGTTTGTACATCAGTTACTTTCCAAGTAATATTGCCATCAGAAGCAGGTGTTTCAATTGTAATTGCTACATCAGCTAATTTATTTGTTCTAGATTCATCCCATATTTGAGAAATAACAGTTTTTCCAGTTAAATTTATATTTGCATTATTACTATCTTTTAGATTTACACTAAAAGAATGATCTGCTCTTCTTTTTAATTTTACATTATATATATCTGGAAAAGCCATATTTATCCAGTAGCAACTGTCTCCTCTATCTTACTCTCTTCTGGTAAATCTAGTTTTCTTTCTGCTATAGATGCTTGTATTTGATATATTTTTAGCTCACAATTTTTTGCTACTTGTATTGCCTGATTATAATTATCTTGCATTGTTTTTAACTCTGTTTCAAGTTCAGTAATACGTTCCTGTGCTTTGTCTGCTTGCATAATAAATTTAATTAAAGTTATCTTTGTTTAAATATAATGTCTTGATTCATTAATGTCAAAAATATATTTAATTATCAGGCTTTGTAGGCCAAGTTACTGATGATAAATCTAAATCAAAATTTGTGTCTAATTTTGGTGTGGCGGTAGCTGGTAAATCTCTTAATGCTTGTCTATAAGCTTTCCATTCATTAGATATTGCAACTCCTGTTTCCTGTGATACGACAACCATCCAATCACTTTCAGAAATCAGTTGGTTTCTTTCATTACGCAATAATCTCATTGCTTCTGCATTATCTAATTCAGTAATTTTGTCATTAACTTCTTTTTCTATTGGTTTTGTTTCGGAATTGTCAAGCCAAACAAGTCCTGAATAATCAGTACCATTTATGTTGTATTCACAATTTGGTTTGAGTAATGGTAATACATCAACTATTGTGTATTTCATATTTAAGTAACCTCCATAACAATTATAGAGGAACCCGCTTCCAAACGAACACTTTGAGAACCACCAGTATATCTTTTTATTGAGAATTTATATGTAACAGTGTTACCACCATGATTTGTAGTATCTAAAAATGCTTGGCTTGCTGGGGTATTGAAAGTAGTATTACCTCTATTATGGAATAATTCTTTACCAACTTGTGTACTTTCTCTAAAAATAGTTGTCAGAGCTGAAGCTTGTTGACCAGAACTATTCCCTGCGTACACACCTTTTCCAGCACCTACAGTAATTACTAATAGTTTTGAATTGGTTTGTATAGGGTCAATAGTAACCTCTACTGCCGTTTGGTACGAAGTTGAAGTTGTAGTAAAATCAGTATCTACCCGAGCATGAACTACATTAGGTAAAACATTTATACCAGTTAAATTAGAGCCATCTATAGCAGGTAAAGCTCCAGAAAGTTTAGACGAAGTAAGAGATGAAATACGAGCATCAGCAACAGTTCCAGTTAATTGCTCTGCTGGTACGTCTGTTAAAGATGCACCTGATCCACTAAATGTATCTGCAGTACACGTTCCAGAAACAGTTAAAGATGTTAATGTGCCTACAGACGTAAGGCTTGAAGCTGTTACACCACTTGCAAGTGTATTACCAGTTAAATTAGCAGCACCAACAGTTGGTGCTCCAAAACTAAGCGTTCCAGAGCCATTGGTGATTAATGCCTGTCCACTGCTGCCATCAGCAGTAGGTAATGTAAGAGTCAAGCTGCTAGTAATATTATTAGCAGCTTTAAAACCTAAATAATTACTATTGTTAGAATCTTTCCATCTTAATTCTTTTTGATTGTTTATATTAATTCCTGTAGAATCTACATAAAAGACCTGAGTTCCATCTGAAGTAACACTTATTCTATGAGAAGAACCTCTAAAAATACCAGTAGTTGTTTGACCAAAATGTATAGAAGGAGCAGTAGCAGAACCAACTGGCAACTGTAAAACTCCTGTCATTGTTCCACCAGTTGTAGCCAATAATCCTAAATTTGGGGTATCTACTGGACCAATAGTTGTAAAATCATTATTTGATGAGTTTCTAATCTTTAATTTATTACCATCACCAGTATCAACAAAAGGCATAAAAGCTTCTGTGTTTGCTGGATCGCTACCACCACTGTTTAATGTCTTTATTGCATCAAACACTAGATTTAAGTCAGATCTAACAGAAGCACCTGAAGCATTATCTATGATGTAATCCGTTACCTGACTCATGTTAATAACTGTTTTCTATATATTACACCCCTTTACCATAACCGACAGCTTGAAAGGTAAAGTTTCTATTTACAAAACTGGAACCATTTTTTATATTTACAGTGAATCCAGTTCCTGAAATATTTGTAACAGTAAAGAAATCGCCTGATTGTGCGTTTTCAATAGTAATTCCTACAGTTGGCAAAAAGGCATTTGCATTTCCTAAAGATGATGTTCCAACAAAAAACGGTGTACCAAATGTGACTGTTTTTGCTGCTGGATTTCCATCTGTATTTAAATTATTTTGTGGTGCAGTAGATGTTCCACTACCTGTCTGATAATTTTGTTCTGTTCTTGATTGAAACTGTGCAATAAATCCTGCTTGTTGAACATTTATATTTTGTGCAGTATTAGTAGTTGAAAGTATTAGCTTAAATTTAAATCTACGACCTTTAAATGTACCATTTGCAAAATTATTAAAAGCACTAAAATTACCTGATGCTGTCTGTGATGTTGCAACCTGTATCTGACAACTGGCTTCATCTGCTGCTGCGCCATCAAAATTATTATCAGTTGCATAATCATCCCATCTTATCCCCGGCAGCCCGGGAATTAGTGTTTCAATATCCGTGCCGATATTAAAACCCACAACTTGTAATTTTCTTTTTAACTCAAGAGAAAAAACAGCACCAAGGTCAACAATAGAAGCAAACTCATACTCACCTGTTGCATTATTAGCTGGATTTGTAAGCTGCAACGCTCCAACAGTGCTATTAAATGTTGTATTGGTTGTATTTCCACTGAAAGGTGTACTTACACCATTCTGCTCTAATAAATCTTCCCTTTGGGTAATAATTGTCTGTGTATCTATTAAATCTGGAAGATCAATAATTATGCTTGTTGCAGATGTACTGAAATTACCGTTATCATCTTCATATTTGAGAATATATTCACCTTCTAAAAAAGGAACTATTGCATCTGTTGAATTACCACTTAAGGCGGTAATTAAATCTACAGAATTTTGAAATGTACCAGAACCATCAGTTAAATTGCTATGTCTTACATAAACACGACCACCGTGTATAACATCAGCATCAGTTGATCTATCCCATCTTAATCTTACCAACTTATTAGTTACAGGTTCTATTGATAAGTTTGCAACAGGATCAGGAGGTTCAGTTTTGCCAACAGCATTAAATGTTAAATCTGTAGATGTGGCAGATATTTTCAGAGCAGCATTATAAGAAAAAACCCTAAATTCATATGCACCCTTTTGTGAATTGATAATTTCAAAATCAGGTCTGAATACAGTTTCACTAATCCAGTTTGTATTATTAAATCTATATTGAACTAAATATTGAGTAACTCCAGTAATAGGAACCCAAGATAATATTATTTTAGAAACAGCCAAAGCATTTATAACAGCAATTCTTTCAGATGCCTGTAAATTACTAGGTGGATTTTTTGGTTGATTTAACAAAGAAATATTACGATCAGGTAAATCTGTACCTTGCTCAATGTTGGCATATTTTCCTGATAAATAAGTCAAAGCTGTAATTGCATAATTTATATCATCCTGTTCTTCAACTGTTATTACTCTAAAAGTTTGATGAAATGAAGTAGTTTTGTGCAACAACCATATGGTATTTACATTAGGTGTTTGTGATAGTGCTGAATCTAAATGTATAACAGAACCTTGAATACCAAGAGTCGAAGATATATTTTTTGCTTCTAAAGTTCCATCAGGTAACATAACACTACATTTGTGATCAGTACCACTACCCATGAAATCACTCAGATCTTGAGCATTATCAACAGTTATTTGAGTTTTAGCAGTATTAATAGATTTTAATCTGCCTGATCTTCTAACTCCACTTCTCACTGGATCGTTTATTCTAATTACACTGCCGGGTCTGACAATAGCTCCTGCATCAATGGAAGTAGTAAAACTGACAATCTCAGATTCCTGTTGCTCACTAAATAATATTGCCTTACCTAATCTAAATGCCTGACCTCTTGATGTACAAGCAAATGCTTTTACATCTTTTTTTATTATTCCAAGTTTTGCTTGAGCAGCAGTATCCTCTACAACTTCATAATCTATTTCCCTACTATCCATATTAAAATAACTAACAGAAATAACTGTATGTCTTTGTTTTAAACTGCTACCAGAATAAGAAAAACCACCTTCACCTACGTTTGCCAAACTAAATAAATAACTTGGATCTGTTGGTTTGTCTTGGGTAAGAGTTATTGAACCTGTCTGCCATATAGGAAAAGCTCTCATTACACCAGCTAGCTCATTAATTAGGGTATAGGCCTCTGAAGTGCCCTGTATATTTACATTGCAGCTAAATCGAGCCTCTAAACCTCCTCTACTATCATTTACCTGTTCATTTGCATATCTACTAGCTGCGACAAAACTTTGTAAATCTAAACTACTGTCTGTAATATGCGTTCCAAAGCCGTATCTTTCAGTAGTTAATAGATCAAGAAGTATCATTGCGGGACATGAACACCAAACAGCAGCACCCATCGTGCCATTAAATATATAATTAGCTGGATAAACAATTCTTCCTGTCTGTATATCTACAGTTGGTGTTCTTGACTCGACACTTCCTCCCCCTGCACCCACACCGGGGATTCTTACTTTCACACCACGAATACGAAAAGCTCTTTTTGGTATAGAACTAAACTGCTCAGAATCTAGTCTTAAATTTGTATATGCACTATTTGGATAAGTTTGTTTATCATCAATAATTTCTGAAATGCTTGTAAAAGCAAACTCATCTTTAAGATTATCGGATGTACTATCTGCTGTTATCCTTACAACTCTTATATCAACAGGAAATGCTTGTCCTGCATCTATTTTAGTCCGATCAAAAGTAATTCTATATTCTTTTTGGTACGCATCAGCACTTCTACCTGTAATTGTGTCAGGTTCTTCAAAAACATTATTAAAACCTGCCCCTTGATATTGAATCTGTATATTTAATTGAACAGAAGATCCTAATAAATCGCCTTGATCTGTTGCTTTTTGAAGTTGAGGGAATGTAATTGTTACCTTCGCAGCGTCAACATTAGTATTGGTTATCTGACGAGTTACAGGAGCAGATGTTGTAACAGTAGTACCAACACCAGTGGTTGATTCACTACTTACAATTCCAGAAATATGAGTTTGGTTTGCTGTACCTTCCTTAAAAGCAAAACTTACATTTTGAAAATTAAAGTCAGCTGTTGCAGGTGATGTATTACTGGCACTTGCGTTAAGAATAGGAGTGTCGTTTAAAAATATATCTTTTTGTGCTGCATTGTTATAAGCTGTAGTTCCTTTTATCAGACCTGCTTTTGATGGAGTAGCAAAACCTTCGATCTCCCCTTCAGATAATAAATCTTGTATTGATGCAAACTGTCTACTGTTTAAAGTATCAGGTGCTCTTGTTGGGGATGGTGGAGTAGGAGGACGACCACCAGAACCTCTAATAATTTTATCTGTCATGCTGTTACCTGATTAGTGTCAATACCAGCAGAAATTACAACTGAGCCTGTTATTATCTCACCATAAACTATTGGATGAGAAGTACCAGCCCTTGATGTATTTTGAACACCAGAAAAATTAAATGATATTCTTGGGTCTTCTTCATTAGTAAAGTCTTTTGGTTCAGGTACAGGAAATAACATATCTGATACACCACTTAATACTAAAGCTGCACCAATACCAAAAGCTGCTTTAGCACCTGCACCTGCAGCCGCAAAGCCAAAAAAACCTTTACCGGCAATACTTAAAGGACTAGTAAAAAATCCACCCACACCGAAAGATACAGCTATTAATGCAGCACCTAATAATATTTTTCCAAAATTTCCACCAGCACCAGTAATAACAGGAACGATACTTATATCCGATTGTCCTATAGGATCATGTATCTCAGTCTCATCAATATTATAATCTCCAACAAGTACTTGATAATACCTATTAGCCATGTGACCTTCTAACTTTGGAAAGTTATGTATTAAAAAACTTACAGCATCAGCAGTAGAATTTATTACAGCTTCTAATTCTGTATGACCTATAAAGTCAGCTAGTTCCCCATAAAATTTAACTTTTCTGAGCATAGCGATACCTCTTACCAGTACATTTTAACAACCATTCAGAGTACGGCTCTCTACAAGATAGTCTATCTGCTAAATGGTGTAAAACCATATCTCCTAAAAAAATAGCTACATGATTTAAAGTCGGATGCAATATGGACATTAATAAAACATCTCCAACTTCTAAATTTTCATCTGATCTAAGTTCTCTAAAACCTGTACGCCACGCATAACTTTCAAATAGAGGATCTTTTAAAAATTCTTCGGGAGTCATATTTCTTTCATAATCCTTTAAAACAATTCCTTTTTCTTTTTTATACCAATCTACTACCAGACTCCAACAGTCAGTAACACCCCAAACCCACTGCCTGCCTAAAATGTCTGGAACGTAACCATTTGGAACATATTCACTCCACTTTTCAGTCTTAGGATTAACTATATACCAAGGTAATTTACCTCGTTCACAACTAATTTTATCTGCCTGACTTGGTTCTGGAGGTGTTATGGGGTGACTATGAACAACAGCAATAATTTCACCTACATTGTCTGCTTTTACATAATCTTCGGGGTCAAGAATAAAGCATTGATTATCTGTAATTGAAAGATTACGGCATGGATAGTATCGTTCTTTACCTTTTACATTTAATAAAAGTCCACAGGATTCTTTAGGATCTTGGTCTTTCGCATGAACCAATGCATCATCTCTCCAACTCATTGCGTAAACGTACCAATGCTAGGAAAAAGTGATCTTGTACATTGTCTTTTTGGGGCTCTTATACCAGCAAGATCAAATACTGCTGCTAATTCAAATTCTACAACTTCTCTATTTTCTGTAGCTTTTCTATCTATTGTATATATCTCACGTTTAAACTCTGCTGTAGGGTCTGGTGTACCTAATGGATTTATAGGGTTGTTATCGTTATCTCTATCAGGAAAATTTTCAGCATCAAGAAATCTTGCCATTGTTCTTATTCTTGTAACAGTAGCACCAGTTAAATCATTACCAGCAGTTACTAAATTTACAGCTTCTAATATTGCGGATATTGTTCCTAAAGCATTACTAACTATAAGTTTTGGTCTTGGTAACTGACCACGTTGAAAAGCAAAACCTGATGCTTGTATAGGAAATCTAAGATAATCATTGCCAGCCCAAACTATTTTACCGTTTGCATTAAGATTACTGCCAGCGTGGAAACGATAAATGTCAATACCTTGAGCAGTCCAAACAACTTGATTATCACTAATGGTAGATCCACTGGAAGCGGAAGCAAAACCATTAGGTTCACTATTCCCACTTTGCCCTGCTGTTGTGCATTTAAAAACAATAGTTTTGCTTGAATTAGATGAACTTACTATATTTCCTAATTGATATGTTCTATTATTTTCCCAAAGATTATAGTGTAGTCCGTGATTAAAAGTTAGTGTAAAAAGTTCAATAATTGCAGAAGGATTTATTTTTTGAATTTCACTAAATACAGGAGCAGTACTCATGGTTCAAACACCTCTCTAAATGTTGCCTGTATTGTTGCACGATTTAGATACGGAATAGATTTGGTCCATGATTCACAAACAAATTTAGATGAACTTGATTCACCAGCAGGTTGATAATCAAAACTTTGTTTATCAAGTGCTCTTGCATCTAAAAAAGTTTCAATAGTATCTGCATCTGTTTCTGATACTTCAAATGTAAAGTTAAATATTTTAGGATTTTGATGTTCTGCCAATCCTAAAGTTATTCTATGCTCATAACCATCAGCAAAACGAACTGTTCTTGTATTAGGTGCGGATCTTTTTCTAGTTCCATATGTTGGAGATATTGAAGGAAATGTAGGCATTATGCTAATAGACCTCCGGGTCTTTTTTGTTGTATTAATTCAGATTGTATAGCAGATGCAATAAGTCTACCTAATGCTCTACCAGATTCATCATCTCCTTGAACTTCGGAACCTGTAGCATCAACATTAACAACAATATTATTTGTAGTGCCACCCATTTGATTATTTGGAATTATCGTGCCTGATGTATTTGGAACAAATAATTCTGGTCCACGTTCACCAACTATTGAAGGTTTATTTACAGGAGGTCTGCCGCCTTTAGCAAATGTTGGTAATTTTGCAAATGGACCACCAAAGGATGCCAATACAGTATTGATTCCAAGTCTTAAAAGTTGTGAAGCAATATCATTTAAAATACCTTTTGCAGCTTCACCTAAGGATTTAGTGTGCATAATTGCATTAACTAAAGCATCTGAAACACCTGTAGCAATACTGTCACCAATCTCAGCAAACGAATCTGCAATTGTTTTTGTTTTATTATTCATAGTGTCTAATTTATTATTTGTATCTCCAAGAATATTATTTATTTCTTTAGTTTTTTGTGCTTCTTTCACCAAAGCATTAGTTTTATCTTCTGAAACTTCAAAGTTTTTTTGTTTTAATTTTTCTGTCTCAATATTTTGTTTTGTAAGTTCTCTTGTTTGTTCCTTTAAAAATTCTTTTGCTTCCTTATTTCCAAATGCACCAAGTTTTACATCATCCCCAAATTTTAATTTTGTAAGTCTTAGTGCATCTTCTCTTGCTTTATTTTCTGCACCTAAAACATTTCCAAAACCAATTTTACCAATATTTTGAAATCGTTTGAAAACTCTATCAATTGCTTGTACAGCTTTTGTAGTTTGATCTAATACAAATTTAATTGCTGGACTTAATATATTTCCGACAGTTCTTGCTAATGTTTGAACTGAATCAACAAGAGTAGATAATTTACCATTTAAAGTTGTTGCTTGTTTTGTAGCACCACCAAAGAAGGCTCCACCCTCACTTGTAAGATTAATTAATGCCTGATTTACAAGTTCAGCACCAATTTTACCTTTACGCATTGCTGATTCAAACTCTTCCCCCTGTAGACCTGTAATCTTCTTAAGTTCCGTTGTAATATCCACTCCTCTTTCTAGCAACTGCAATTCTTCTTCTCTTTGCAATTTACCTTTAGCTCTAATTTGTCCAAATGCAAGTGCAATACCCTGTAAATCTGCACCTGTTGCACCAGCTACGTTTGCTAATCGTTTTGTAGTATCAACCAACTCTTCAGTTTCAAAACCAAAAGCTTTTAATCTTTTGGTTTGTTCAATCAACTCACTACTTGTAAATGGTGTAACAGCACCAAAATCTTGTATGTCTTTTATTATTTGATTTGTTTTACTAAGACTACCTGTTAAAACTTCTAGACTTTTTCGTTGTGTCTCAAGTTCTGCAGTTTGCACAAATACAAATCTAGCAGCAGCAATTGCTGCTAATGCTTTTAATAATGGAGCTATTGACCTTGTAAATGTTTTAACACCACCTGCAGCACCACGAGCAGCACGACCATTATCTTTAAATGATCTACTTGATCTGTCTAATCTATTTTTTAATTTATTAGTATTATTAGCTAATGTTTTTGTTATTCGATCTGTTTGCTGCAAAGGTCCAATAGCTCTTTGAGCATCAACTATTAATTGAACCGTTGATTGTGCCACTTATAAAATAAACTTTCTTCTATATTACCTTGTTTTGTTCTTTTGACGATTTATTTCTTGTTTTTCTCTTTCATGTTTAACTTCATAATATGCTGCCCAAAATATTAATTCTTCTTGTGTAATTAATTTTCTTAATTCTTGGAGTGTTTTTCCTAATTCAGTAGCGAGAAATAACTCAAAATTAAACCAGTTATCTCTCTTTATTCGTTTTTTGCTTGGTCTACTGTTAACTGAATATCCATCATAAATAATTCCATATCATTTAAAACAGTTTCAGGTATAAATCTTTTTAAGTTTTCTGCATCAGCAGAGGCAAAAGCTTTTGTTCCATCTTCATTTTCTGCAAGTTGGCACAAAAGTCTAGTTGAAACAGCTAATCCTTCATCAGTTCCAGCATAGGCTTGTGCTTGTAATCTGTCATGCCTAGTAAGTGGCTTAAAATATATTTCTTTTAATATAGAGCCATCAGGTCTTTTTAATGTAAACTTTCTTCTGTTATTCATTACATCAGCAAATGCTTCTGTAATAAGGTCTACGTTTCTTTTTGTGGGCATAGAATAATAATTGTATTACCCTAATATACTATATAGCTGAAGTAATGGTACCAGTTGTTTGAAATGTTATTGCTATCTCCTCAATTTCTCCTATTG
>VTLG01015149.1_pt1 | contig 15840 bp, 18 predicted proteins | sample 4694571 | NCBI WGS metagenome assembly VTLG01 (sample SAMN12604809, study PRJNA352737) | marine metagenome | biome: ENVO:00000447; feature: ENVO:00000209|ENVO:00000569|ENVO:01000036; material: ENVO:00002151; isolation source: viral sequences binned using virsorter ...
GTAATTTCTCCATACTTAACAAAGCCACCACCGATTGCAACGATGGCTGCTATCAATGCAGCAATTCCTGCGAGTTGGTCTTTTAGATTAAATTTTTTATCAGCCATTTTTCAACATCTCCAATTCAATTAAAAGCCTTTGTTTCTTAATATTTAATTCATTAAGTTTTCTAGCTTTGAGTTCGATCTTATCATTTTGTATATAACTTGCAAGACTAGTATTTGGGTATAATTGCCTATTATCAAAGATATTTAATTGATCTAAATATATATTCTTTGGCTTATAAAATACTGCATTTTGATACATATCCAAAGATGCTTGCTGACTTGTCATAGCCTCCATTTTTATAATGTTTTTGATAGCTAAATTTTTAGCAACATCTTTAATATCCTTGTCAACTTTATCCATTATTCTTGCAAGATTTTTGACGATAGCTTTTTTCTGTCGTATCTTTTTTTGTTTGGCAAGCTTCTTAGTTTGAACAGCGGATTTTTTAGGAGTTTCGCTATCAGGTTTCTCTTCTTTAACTTCTTCTTTTTCTTCTTCATTAGTTGTTTGTACCATTTCTGTAGACTCTTCTTCACCCGCTTCTTCTTCAGCCATTTCAGTGTTTTCTTCTTCCATTACTTCTTCTTCAGCCATTTCTGTGGATTCTTCAGGCATTTCTTCCTCTTCAAATGTTTCAGTCATCATAGGCTCTTCTTCAATCATTTCTTCTTCTTCAAATGTTTCAGTCATCATAGGCTCTTCTTCCATTATTTCTTCTTCAAATGTCTCCGTCGTAAACGTTTCCGTAGGTGAAAATTCCTCTTCTTCAGAAACCATCGGTAAGAATGTTGCAACGATTTCGTTCGTTTCTTCATATATTTCCTCCATTTCTGTGTCTGTAAATTCAAACATTGGACCATCTTCAAATTCCATGCCTTCGTCTTCCATAAAGAATTCTTCATCCATTTCCATAAAGAAGTCCTCTACGAATTCTTCTGCAAATGTAAATGTCTCCATCTCCACTTCCATCTCAAACTGTGGTTCTTCATTAAAAGTAAAGGTTTCTTCCTCAAAGGTAAATTCTTCCATATCCTCAAAGACTTCCTCTTGTAAATCTTCAAAAATCTCATTTATTTCATCTTGAATAGATTGATCAATAGGTTCTGATTGATATGTAACTGTAAGAGAGGGCTGTTTTAAGTCTACTGAATAGTGACTTGTGCTATTGGAAGTGTCTGTAAAATCATATCTTACATTAATGTCGAAGTCTGTTTGAGTGCTTCTAGATATAGACAAATTATCAGACCCAGATTGATAGCTACCACAGTTAATATAACCACAACCAGTAGAATTATATGTTCTAATTTGTGTTGTTGCTTCACCATCTGCTCCAGTCACCGTTACTTTTGAGGTGACTGTAGAATTATAATTATTCCAATGCCAATATTTAAATGAGTGATTAGTAGTAAAGCCATCTTGTAATTGAGCTTCTGTTAAATTAGCGTCGTCTTTTAAACTTACATCGTCAGACTTAATATATGTGTTATTAACGGCAGCAACAGTGCTGTTTCCATGCCTTTGAGTAGCAGTGCCAGACCAGCCCGTGGAGAAGTCTTGACTAATTAAATTATTTGTTGTTGTTTCGTCTGCTGAAGTCGTAAGGGTTAGTATCGTCAGCAAAACGGTCAATAGCAAAGTGCGCATATATAATAACTCCTATAAATATTGTTAACCAGATCATCTAACGTTTTTTAAATTTTTAAGATCTTCCATATCTTGTTCTCTGTCTATTTTTTCTAATTCTTCAGTCATTTTAATTTCTTCTTCAATTCTTTTCTTTTCAGCTAAAGCTGCTTCCTTAGCTATTTCCTCTTCTTTTCTCTCTCGCTCCTTCATACGTTTTATGTAGATATCGTAATCTGGTCTTTCATGATCATATTTAGCCCAAAGTTTTTTAGCTTCCTTACCAATTTTTCCATCAATTGGACAAGGAGTTCCAGCCTGTATCATTGATTCAAACACACGCTCATCTTGGCAGAGAATAGCAACTGCTGCAACTTTCATACCAAAATCATTTAAAATTCTTGCTAGTTTTAATCGTTCACAGTTTTTATCTATAACGTGTTTTCCACCAGATAGACCTAATCCAAAAGTCTGTATTCCTGCTGATATTCCAACGGCACACACGTCTTGTGTCATACTATTGTATGCTGGAGCTCCTGCTGATGGTGGTGATGATCTTATATCTGAATTTGTAGTATTATTAGTTGTAGTTGTGGATTCAGATCCAGATTGATATGTAGTTTCTGTAGTTGATTCATACCCACCTTCAATTGCTGTGTTAGATCCACTAACGTTTGTCTGTGTAGTGTCCCCCCATGCTTTTGGTCCACCAAATAAAGCTAATAGTATTATTAGTATAATTAATGTTCCTGTAAAATAATAATTCACTTTACCCCCTATTGACACGATTCGCATTCTCCTGTGTCGTCAATGACGACACCACCACCTTCATAAGTTGAATCTTCTTCTCTACCATTGCACTCACAATTTTCACAGTCATTTTTATTTTCTGTGCAGTGGCATATTTTATTACATTTTTTACAGAATCGTTCAGTCATTTATTTTTTCCCTGCAGCACGACAAACTGTACAAGACTTCTTATACCGTGGGTAGTGCGTTTCGCATTTAATTTTAGGTTTAATTTTAGGTTCTTCTTCTTTTTTTATTTCAATTGGTTCTTCACACTTACAAAATTTACCAAAAATTTTTTCTATTAATTTTTTAATCATTTTTCTTTTCCTCAATATCATAGAAGAACCTATCGGTATCTTCAGTTTTCCATTTACGTGTATCTTCCACGTTCCATTCAGAAGTTTGAACCTTCCAATCTGGTACTTCATCTTTTACCGTAAACGAAGGGATATCCCAAAGAATACGATTGTTAGGTTGTGCTGCATAATTTCCATCCTCTAGAGCGAGAATGTGTGCGCACTTATGTTCGTGCGGAATTTCTGAATGATCAGTGTCTACTATATTACTCTCTGGGTGCGCCCAGTCAACTGTAAAAAGATACGCTCCTGGATGTAATTTCTTATCTTTTCCAAAAAATTTTCCAGATTGTCCGTCTAGGATATCAAAAGAAGTAATACTAGGATAATAACTGAAGCAATTCCAAAGCTCCAGCTCATCAAGTCGCATCCTAGGAACTTGATCAACTTTAAATCCTCTTTGAATGAAAGCAGAGATCGGTAACCGATAGAATACAGCACCGTTTTCCATAATTGCATGAAAGAGTATAGGGCGCCCCGTAATCGATGCCAGGCCAAATATAATGCAGTCTTCCACTTCTCCATGATGTTCTTTAAGATCGTAGAGATATTCTCTCCTGATCTGTGCATACGTCACAGGAATGTTCGCATTTAAATAAGCCATGTATCATATATTCCTTACGTTACTAAAAAATATATAGCAACAATTACCACTACTGCAGCAACTGCTACTTTTGGATGAGCCTGCGCTAATGTCCAAATTTCTTTTACTTTGTTCATAGTTTTCTCCTCTTTGTTTATTTTATTATACCCCAATTAGGGCCAGATTCATAGTCTACTTTATTAGGAACTTCAAGAGAAACAGCGCTTTCCATAACACTTTTTATTAATTCCGCGTGCTGTTTATCCTTGACAGATATGTCTAATTCATCATGTACTTGTATGTGAGGAATAATTCCCTCTTTATGTAATTCTAACATTGCTTTCTTTGTCATGTCAGCAGCTGATCCTTGTATTAATCTATTTAATGCTTTGTAAGTATATGCACGTTTAATCCCTGGTCCATGTTCCAAGAGCGCTGCATCATGAGGCAATGCTTTATGAATTCCAAATTGATTTGGTTCCCACAAATGGAACCTACATAGTCTTCCTAGTAACGTTCTAATTTTACCAGAGTCTTGTGCTCTTCTCATTACAGCGTCCATCAGTTGTTTAACGAATGGAACTTTGTGATGGTATTGTCTAAATAATTCTTCAGCTTTATCTTTAGACACACCTAACTCTGCCTGTAGTTTATTTTTTCCCATGCCATAGAACAGACCAAGATTTATTGTCTTAGCCTGTGATCTAGGTATCTCTGCCATGTCTGCCACGATAGTATGAAAATCTGCATCCCCCTCATGATAAGCATTTAATACTTCGTCCACTCCGTAGAGATTCTGTAAAGTTGCATAATGCACTACCAACCTAGGCTCCTGTTGAGAATAGTCAAAACAACCCCATGTATGGCGCTCCTCCGGCAAGAATAAGGACCTAATCCGTGGTCCAAGTTCCTTGTTGCGTGCTGGTATCTGCTGTAAATTTGGACTAGAATAACTAAATCTTCCAGTTACTGTTCCTCCATTATCTGATCTTAGTTGGTTAATTTCTGCATGTATTCTACCCTTGTAAGAATGCTTCAATATGGTATCAATAAATGTGGTATGGGCCTTATTTATTTCACGGGCTCGGGCTATTCGTTTCACCAGTGGGTGGGGGTGATTCTGTAAAAAGTTTTTAGTAAATGATGGAGAATTTGTTTTTTCAGTTCGGTCAAATGGTAGGGAGAGTTTTTCAAAAACTTGAGCGATACTGCGTGCTGCCCATATTTGGGTATCTACTCCAGTTTGTTTTTTTACTTCTAACAACAATCCTTTTTCTTCTTCTACTAATTCTTCTTTCAGTTTGTGAGCGCCTTCAACGTCTACACGAACTCCTAAAAAACGCATATCAACTAAGCAAGGGAAAAGTTCAGTCTCTAATTCAAAAATAGATTGTATATCCTGGTATAAAATTTCTTTCTTAAGTTCTTGCCAAAGGTCTAAAGTTATCTCAGCATCCTTTTCTGCATATGCGCCAACATAAATGGCAGGTAGTTTATACATTTCTGCCTTGGCGTCAACTCCCCAATCCTTAGCAGCTGCATATAAATCTGTTTCATTCTTTGTCTTTCCAGTGTATCTTTTAGAACAGTTGTTTAAGTCATAACGCATTTGATTCTCATCAACTAAGGCCGATGCAATCATCGTGTCAATTATTTTTCCGTTAATACTTAAACCTAGGGCCCTAATCCAACAAACGTCATACATGGCGTTGTGGAAGATTTTTACTGCTGGTGTAGATAATACACCTTGAAACCATTTCAAGACCTTTTTACGGTCCATATTACCACCACCTTCGTGAGCAATTGGATAATAACCAGACCATCCTTTTACAGCTACGGCTATTCCTGTAATATCTCCTCTACCTGTAACATTACCTGAACCCATTTTTACTAAATCAGGATCTTTTGTTTCTAAGTCTATTGCTATTTCATCATGCTTTGATAGATCTGGGAATTCTGTTGGTGGTACCCATTCTGTTTGTGGTTTGAAAAGTGGTATTTGCATTACTTAACTATCCCCCATGAATTTTTTTTGTCAGGGCTGTCAGGGTAATCTCTCTCAATGATCATTTCTATAAAGTGTATTGCTTTCAATAAATCCTGTTTCTTTCCTTTGTCTCGATGTCTTATTATGTATTTTATAGCGCATCCTTCTGGATAAAGCAACTCATTCTCAACTACAAATTTACTAGGTTGGATTTTATATTTTTGATAGTGCGATCCTCCGTGTTGTTTGTCCCAGACTTTACTCATACATCCTCCATTGGGAAAGCTTTGTTTTCATCTTTTGGTCTTACAACATGTAAATGCTCTTTTGCCCTGGTTGCACCTACATAAAATAATCTGTTTTCATCATCGCGATTTCTTTCATATGATTTTTGAGTGTTCATAGTAAGGTCTGGTAAAATAACTACGTTATCTTCTTCTCCCCCTTTAACACTATGAATAGTTGATAATTTAATTCTAGCTTCTTTATTTAATTCTTCTCCATTAGCTCTCATTTTTCTAATGTATGTGATTCTTCTTGATCCAGCATTATCAAAACATTCATACCAAGTATTTTTAGTATTAAGTCCATGTCCTTGTGTTAATTGATCCATTCCATAGAACGATTCTTTGGATAATGATTTTAATTTATTTTTGTCCCAGTTCGTTGTACTCATGTACTGAGATATATTCATAATATCTTTATAATGTAATAATTGTCCTCTTCTTAAATGCTCCCAGTTAAGCGCTGCTTCCTGAATATTTTTTTCATAAGATTTATTAAATCTGTCTTCAAAATATAATCCTTTTTCTTTTAATACTTCTTCTAAAGCTTTTAATTGGTATCTAGTTCTAGTTAATACTAACCAGTTTCCTTTATTCATATTAATATCTTCAAAATTCCAGTGCTTACTAATTGCTCCTTCGTGTGCTTTCGGTTTCCATTCTTTATGTAATCGGTTGGAGACTCTTCCTATAATTTTCATAGCGTAGTCATGAATCTTTCTGGGTATTCTCATTGATTGAGTTAAATTTAAAATTTTTCCTTTTTGTGTAATAAAGGAATCTACATCCGCTCCTGCCCATCTGAATATTGCCTGATCATCATCTCCTGCAATAAAAGAATCCTGTGTATTAAAACTACTTACCATATCCCATTGCATTCGAGACAAGTCTTGTGCTTCATCAATAAAAACTACTTCAAACTTAGGGGATTTATCTGACTTAACAAAATCTAATATCATGTCATTATAATCTATAAGTCCATAGTCTTTTTTATATCTGTTTAGTTCATTAGCTATAATAACAAGTTTATTATATTCTAATTTTTGAGTGTGTTCTTTTAAATTAAATTGTTGGTCTAATGAAATGTTTCTTAATTTTGCAAGATTGATAATTCTTAAGTAATCACTTTTTGTAGTAAACAAACCAGTTTCTTCATCATCATAATCATTATAGTCTATGGGTATTTGAATTTTCTTTCCTAAATCTTCATAGTGTCTACGTTGCATAACATTTTCTTTGTTAATTCCTAGACGTCTAAACGCTAATGAGTGTAACGTTCTAAAGTAAGGAAGATCATCCTCTGTTAAATTAAATTTTTTAACTGCTCTTTCTCTTGCTTCATTTGCTGCTTTTCTAGTAAAAGCAAAATAACCTACTTTATCTGGATCAGTTTCTTTTAAATAATCGTCAACTTTATTCAATAAAGTATGTGTCTTCCCTGTGCCAGGGGGTCCCAATACAATAGTTTTCAAAATGAATCCTTAGGCTTAAGTTGTTTTTGTTGATAAACTTTTTCTGGTTTTTCAAATACATCTACTATCATTACACTTGGTCTTTTCTTACCAATATAAATTCTATCATCTTTACAACCACAATGTTGAATTAACAAATCCTGTGTAGTCTGATGTTTTTCTGGCCATTTTCTTCTTTGTAAATAACCGTGAAAAAATTTATTAAATATAAAATGATGTTTACCTTCTGATGTCCATACATTTCCTAAAAATATTTCTTCCTTATTTGTTGTTGCTGCTGAATCATTAGTACAATATTCTTCTAAATGATCTTTTAATTGTTCTATTAGTGATGATCCAATTGGTGCTTTTATAATTTCTACTCCTGCAAGCAACATATCTGTATATTTTTCAAATTCTTTTACTGTAATTCTTGGTGGTTTTCTATTAATTTGTTTTGTAACTGTTCTTCTAAATAATCTTTGTTCTAATAAAGAATCAATAGTATCTAATTTTACTCTTTCTCCATCTACATTAACCCAATAGTATGGTTCGTCTAATTCCACTTTCTGTAAATCACTTAGTGTAGGAAATACCGATTCTCCACCTATTCCAAATTTCCTAGTTTTGCACAATGATTTATCACAATGATTACACATTGGTTCTTCATTACACTTAAACTTTAAATCTTTTTTGCTGTGAAATTTTATTTTATCTTGAATAACTTTATCATCTAAAGGTGTAACAAAATGATTATAGTTGAATTGATTTATTTTTTTAGGCCATTCCTCAGGCCATTTTCTTTTTGCATATTGAATAAATTGATAAATAACTCTATCTCTTCCATCATCTAATTTATTTTGTGTTAATGATTCTAAACAAGGGGGACCATCACTAAATTCTGACTGTGGTCTTTTAACTTCTAATTTTTCTAATTGTTCTGGTGTTAATTTATTAATATCATGTAATATATAAAATTGTTCTAGATCAACAGCTTCACCCGTTTCTCCAAAGCAATATCTTGTTGTATCATCACCATTAAAATATGGTAAATTTAAGAAATTTCCTGTATCATCTTTCGATTTTAATTCTATCTGTTTTGGAAAAACTTCTGATCCACCATAACCTAATACTGCACTAATAGATAAAAGTTTATCTCTCATTAATTTTGCTTCAACTGGCACAGTTGTAAAACAAAATACATGTGCCCCACCTGATTTAGATCTAAATACTATTAGTGGTAATTTTAAACTTTTAATTTTGTTAATTAATTTTTGATGATCAAATCCTGCATATGAATCTATATCTACACAGCCCCATTTACATTTATTATCATCATTGATTGGAATAATACCTAAACTTGGTTCTCTACCTTGTAGATGAAATAACCAATGGTCATTAGTGACCATTTCTCTTTGTACAAAAGATTTCCCTTTAATCTTTTCCCCATCTACACCTTTTTTGTCAACATAAGTGACACCATGTGCTCTATCTAATCCTTGAAATATATTTTTAAAATTTTCTACAGACATAATTTTTCAAGTGGGCGTATCCACTCTCGCTTAGACGCCCACTACCTAGGATTCTGTTAGTACGGTGTTGTACTTGAAGTTTCCTCAGTTCCATGTTTCGCTTGAATTTCACCTTTGCCAACTCTTTCAGCAAAGTTTTTCGCGATATCATAAACTGATTTATCTGTAACAGGCCCAACTTTAGACACATCCCATCCAAACCATGTTCCTTTGTCATTAGACATCTGAACAGTTTTTAGATTATAAATATGGCTATATGTTGGCGGAGTAAATAATCCGTTTTTGCCCTGCATTTTAATACCCATCATCATTGAGTTCCATTTTCTACTAATTTTTAATTGAGTAGCTTTCATAGAAATCAAAGCTGTTGTAGGACTGTCACCCAACAATATTACGAAATGGTTCGCAGTGTTCTCCAAGTAATTACCATTTGGTAATCTATCCTTGTAAGATTTATCACGAGTAGTTGTACTCACGATATCACTGTCTGCCTCGTGAATTGCTACTGGAGCACCAGTGCTAGTTCCACGATCTTGCCATTCTACGTACTGTCTTTTGTAGAAAACTGGTATAATATTAATATTATTATACAGTTCATTGGTAACAGTATTTATTATTTTGCCTGGCTCTGCGCCCTCGACATATTTCCCATGAGTTTTATTTACCTCAGGAGATAGTTGTCCCAAAACCTTTAAGAAAGGTAACGCAAGATCTTCTTGCGATATGTTTTGAGCACCTTTATTAGCATCAGCTTCAAAAATATTCGCTGCTAATGCTCCTTCTTTTTTTGTTGCTACTTGGTTCATGTTTATTTGTTCCTTTTTATTGTAGTCTTATTTCCAACAAATATGTTGAAAAGTTCCGTTGGCATTTCTTTACCTGCCTCAATACGCTCACGGACTAACGCTTTAAGAGTCATGGGTTCAACCTTCAACTTTTGTGTTGGCTGAAACCCACGCTCTTGTGCAAGGGAAGCATAATCAGCTGCCTTGTTATCTTCGTTGCGACCAAAAGACACGGATATCTCGTTTTTGATTATATCTCCTAGTCCATTTTCACGAAGCCATTTAAACGCCGCTTCTTTATTGGCTACAGTAATTGTAGCGCTATAATGCGGCTTAACATCTACTGAAGATCCATCCATAAGTTTAAGATGGGATAAACCCATCTCTGCCATCATGGTTGGAATTACTTCTCCTGATAAATGTTCTAAATTTTTCTTTTTTTGTTTTAGATTACCTTCATCAGTTTCTATCTGCCTCTGAAGATTATCTAGTCTTTCGACTTGGTCTGCTAGTGACTGAATATTTTCAGTCTTACTCATTACTTTTTGTTGGTCTTGTTCAAAATTAATACTACTCATCTAATTCTCCTTTCTCATATAAATTAATTGTAATAGGATAATATTTTCTTTCTTGTTTATCCCATTTTAGTAAGTTGTATTTTCCGTTTGTTATATCAGAAACTATAGAACATGCAACACCAATTATAGCAGGATCACCTGTTAATAATAAAAAATCTTTTTCTCTATAATCTTTTAAAGATTTTCTTAATTTAAAAATTAAGGGACCTGGAGAAAATATTATTTGTGAAAACTCTGGTAATAGGAATTTAAATCTTCCATACTGAGAAGCACCTATAATATTTATTTTTGGATTGCCTGCTTGCGTTCCTGGTATTTCTTGAATAACATAAACAATTGATTCTTTACTAACTTTATTGCTTATATCTTCATAACTTATTTTTTCTTTCATACTTGACAATATAGTGATTCATTGTTATCTTGTCAACTAGAAAGAAGATTATGAATTATAAATTTAAAACGAAACCTTACGCGCATCAAATGACCGCGTTAGAAAAGTCATGGAATAGGGAAACCTTTGCTTATTTTATGGAAATGGGTACAGGTAAAACTAAAGTATTAATAGATAACCTTGCGATGTTGTATGATAAGGGCAAAATAGATAGCGCTTTAATTGTGGCACCTAAAGGTGTTGTTAAAACATGGTACGAACAAGAAATACCAACTCATTTACCAGATCACATAGAAAATGTGACCGTATTGTGGCAATCAAATATTACCAAAAAACAGAGAGAAAAATTGGACACTTTATTTGAAACAAGTGGAGATCTTCATATATTAATAATGAATGTGGAGGCATTTAGTACAGAAAAAGGAGTTAAATATGCTGAGAGTTTTTTAAACTCTCATCGATGTTTAATGGCGGTCGATGAATCAACAACTATTAAAAACCCTAAAGCACAAAGGACTAAAAACATCATTTCTATTGGAAATAGGGCCAGATACAGAAGAATACTTACAGGTTCTCCTGTCACAAAAAACCCATTAGATTTATTTACTCAGTGTTATTTTTTAGATCCTTTTCATTTAGAGCATGAATCTTTCTATTCATATAGAATGAGATATGCTACTATGAAAACATTACATGTTCGTGGAAGATCTATACAAGTTGTAGGCGGATTTAAAAATTTAGGAGAATTATCCGAGAAGTTAAAACCATTTTCTTATAGAGTATTAAAGGAAGATTGTTTAGATTTACCAGAAAAAAATTGGACCAAAAGACAAATTACTCTATCTGCAGATCAAAGAAAGATTTATGTTGAAATGAAACAAACAGCGCTCGCACATTTAAACGGTAAAGTAACATCCACTATGACTGTGTTAACTCAATTAATGAGATTACATCAAATTACATGTGGTCATTTTACAGCAGATGATGGCACTACACAGGAAATAGCTAATAATAGAATTAGTGAACTAATGAATGTCTTAGATGAATTGGAAGGAAAAGCAATTATATGGGCAAATTATCAACATGATATTATTAATATTATCAAAGAAGTAGTTAAGGTCCATGGTCCAGGCTCCATTGTTGACTATTATGGGTTAACTCCTCAAGATGAAAGGCAAAAGAATATTAAGAAATTTCAAAACGATGATAAATGTAGATTTATTGTTGGCACACCTCAAACAGGTGGCTATGGTATAACGCTTACTGCAGCTAACACTGTAATCTATTACTCTAATGGCTATGATTTAGAGAAAAGGCTTCAATCAGAAGATCGAGCGCATAGAATAGGTCAAAAGAAAAATGTCACGTACGTTGATATTATTGCAGAAGACACAGTTGATGAAAAAATCGTTAAATCTCTTCGTGACAAAGTTAATATTGCCTCTCAAGTACTAGGAGAAGACTTAAAAGATTGGATATAATCCACTAAAACGTAGGACTACGCGCGTAGCGCGCGCAAATTTCTATTCCACTACTTTTCCACCTTGCCACTTCATTTCTGGAAGTCCGTTTTCGTATCGTTTGCCATCGAATGTCAGAATTTGTTTTCTGTTAGCACCTTTTTCATTGTAACTCACGTGTATCCAGCCCGCTTGTCCATCGTCGGGTTTGTAGAACTCGAGTATGCATTGATCGAAGTCCACGTTATTAGTCAGCCAATAAGCGACTTTAATATTAGGAACTCCGTTGATTTCAAAGTCAACCGCCTGGCCCTTCGCATGTTGCGACGTTTTTTTGCTGCCGATCGCTTCACACAGCGCCTCGGAGCGGTAGCCCGAGGACACCATTATAGGTTTGTCAAAGTGTGCACGAACGGGTTCTAGTATTTCATAGCACACGTTCTCTAAGTTTTTTATTTCACCTGCTCCTGGTGTATTGTCTAGTCCTCTTCGAGCTGCCACCATTGAACGTGTCATCTCCTCCAGGCTAAAGTGTTTCGATAATTTCATAGTTTCTCCTACCTTATTATTAAAGTGAATATAACATATGCCATACCTGTAATCAAGGCTCCTACAGATACTAATAGAATGCTTTCTATTCTATTTATTTGATGTTCTAGCTTGTGTATTTTATCGTAAGTTTGTTTTTGCATAATCCTACATAGCTTTTCATGTGATTCAATTTTTTGTAATGCGTTAGTTTTTTTCATGATTAATTTAATATTATTTTCTTAATACTTTTCTCGCCCATATAAATCTCTGTCTCAGCCTTAGCCTTGATGCATTTATAAGATACAGTTTCACTGTACTGTCTCTCCGCTTCGCGCTTCCCTTTCAAACAAATTCCCATCGAGGGCTGGATACGGTGTTCCTTAATTTCTCCGTTTACAAACATTAATAATGCAAAAACTATCTCCGTCATTGGTGATTCCCGTTTGAAAAATCTCTTTGTTTATCCTTAAGTTTTTCTACATCTTCTTGTAGTTTCTTTACTTGTTCATCTAAAAATTTTATCATAACTTCATTATGAATTCCAGCTTCTTGTTGTTCCTGTAATTTTTCTACCTGCTTATACAATTCCTCGATAAGCATGAATTGTTCTGAGTCAGCCGGAAGACTTCCTAAAGTACCCCGAGGCCACCCTATTCTAAAGGCTGTGTTCTCTACGAGATCCTTCTCCATTAGTTCTAATTTTGTTGAGTTTGAATTTAATTTTTCTTGAATACCGAAAAAAGCCCAGGTCCCGATCGCGACGAGCGTGATCAATGAGGCTACCGTTTTCATCGGCATTTGTACCGCAGCTTCTTCTGAAATTTTAAGTGCCATTACGTTCTCCTTGCAATAACTTGTTCGCTTGGTGATAATAGGGCAGACTGTGTTCGTGTCAACCCAGTTTGTTGATTAATTTGTGGCATACTTGCTACTAATTTTTGATCAGGCATTGGTGTTGGTGGTAAAGCACTTGCTTTAGGTCCAAAACCTTCTGGCCATTCAGTTGGTTTATCTTTTTTAAGCCAATCTTTTGGTTTTATTCTCCATGGTTGATTAAGAGGTTTATCATCCATCATATTTTTAAGTTCCTTTATCATGTCTTTAGTATAATCATCTAATGTAGGAGGTATTTTAAAAAATTCTGCTGTGTATTCAAAACCCTCTTCAACACCTGGAGTTATTCCCATTGCATACCATTCATTATCCATGATCTTATCAAATAATTTTTTCTTGCCTCTTCTATCAAACACATCTCTAATTGTATCATAAGGTATACCTAAAAATAAAGCTGCATCTATTGTTCTTTTCATAGAGTTAAAAGTTTCATATCTTTTTTCATTGGCTTCAATCATCTGTGTAATTAATTTATTACCAGACACAGGATCCCCTGTTCTTGTTTTTTCATACATGATATCTCTTTCATCACGTTCGTTTGTTAAGAATTCATTTATTTTAAAGTTTAAAGATCTTTCAATATTCATTGGTGCTACTCTGAAACCAAGTAATCCAAGTAGTTCATCAGGCAGTTCGTACTCTACACCATCAATAGTATTTCCTGCCAACGCTGCTATTATTCTTTGTATTTGAAGAGATGATCCAACAGAAAATTCGCTAGCTAAATGCTGCATTGTTTTAACAACCTTGTCGCCTGGATCCTCTCGTGGATTCCAAATTCTTGTTCCTCTTCTATCTTCTCCCTGTCTCACAAAGATGTCTGCCCATGCTCCTGTCCAGATAGCTTCTCCAAAAAAAGGTTCCATTATTCTCCACGTAGCTCTACCCATACCTTCAGCAAGTAAAGGCATCATAGCTTTATCTGGTTGTAATTCTATTGTTGAAAATATTTCCTGAATGGGTCCTATAAGAGTTTCATAAAAGAAACCTCTACTAAAATCTATGTACTTGTATTTTCCATTCTCATACACTGGTAAGATAGTACTTCTCTGAGAGAATGGTGGTAAGAATTCTCTTAATGCATCTAGTTTCTTTTCTGTAAATCCATACGCTTGCATGAATCCCCACACCGCTAATGGTGGTAGTGCTGCTAGTGTAGTAGCCATACCAGTTAATCTTTGAATACCCATCGTTCTAAAGATAGGATCATTTATTTCTTCTAATGCTGTTCTTACTGCATTTGGAAATGTTCTAATGTGTTCTGAAGTCCAGCCTATGAAGTTTCCTAAAGGTGATTTTCTCATTCCTTTTACAAAAGGAGGTACGTAGTTATAGTTAGGAAGCATGTCTCTAACTTTTTTAGTAGCCATCTGTAATATTTCAATTGAATCTAAACTTCCACCAGGAATAGCTTGTTTTCCAATAAGTCCTTTTTCCAATGCTTTTTCATATGCTTTTCTAATTCTGTAAGATTCACCAAAGAAATTAAATATTTTCCAAGCATCGTCTTCAGCTACATATAATTCCTGTGCACCTTTTAAAAATTTCTGTGTTTTATTTCCTAGTCTTTTATAAACTTTTTGTAAGAAACCTGTCTTAGCTGTGTCTGCAATCAATAATTCTACTTCTCTAGCTCTTGCACTAGAGTTAACCATGCCTTCTTCTAATAAAAATCTATATAAACTTTGTCCACCTTCTTCTATAAATTCTTTTGCGCCAACTACTTTGCTTGGATCTGAAATACTATCATCAACTAATTTGCTTGGGTCCGTGGTATTAGCTCCAGGTCTAGAGTATACTTGAGGTTTATTTATGCCAGTGTTAGGTCCTTTAATTATATAACCAGGTCTATTCTTTGCAAAAATTTGTGCTTGTGTAGTTCTCCAAGCTGTTCTTACAGCTTTGGCCAATTCTTTTGGAGGAATAGCAATGTTGCCTAGATAAACTGTAGTAATAGCGCCTGATGAAAAGTTTCTAGCATGAGTAAAAGGGGCTCCAACTGTTTTACCAGCTTGTACTAAACCTTTTGGTATTAATATACCCCATTGGTACAAAGCATGTTTAGTAAAAGGACTTAATGCATCTTTAGATCCATTGATTAATCCCTGTGCAATCTCTTCAGTAGTAAACATACCATTTATTGGTGGAGTATATGCTTCTTTACCTAATCCACTAGGTACATTCAAACCATCAGCTGCATCTATAATTTTTCTATTAGGAAAAGCTCTTACAGCTTCATCATATGAATTGTAGACAATTCCTCTTTCACCATTAGCAATTTTTTCAGCAGATATTTTTTTAATAAGATTATAAAAAGTATCTCTTGCAGTTACTTCTGCAAGATCGTGAGTTACATTTGCTATTATACTTTCAGCGTTTTGATAGTTACCAAATAGTTTTTTAAATGCAGCAAGATCCTTTTCAGTTTTAATTAAACCACCTGCCTTGTCTGCTTTAAATACACCATCGGTTATATTTTCAGCTATATTTTTTGTAGCTACTGCTTTTTCATTCAAAGGATCAATTTTTCTAGTGCCAAATTTAA
>VTLG01001213.1_pt1 | contig 15839 bp, 16 predicted proteins | sample 4694571 | NCBI WGS metagenome assembly VTLG01 (sample SAMN12604809, study PRJNA352737) | marine metagenome | biome: ENVO:00000447; feature: ENVO:00000209|ENVO:00000569|ENVO:01000036; material: ENVO:00002151; isolation source: viral sequences binned using virsorter ...
GGACTCAAACTGGTGGCGGTGGCGGCGGTGGTGTTGGATTATTGGGATCAGGATCTAATGGAGCAGGCGGAGCAGAAGAAATTGGTGGCGGTGCCGGGTCCGGTGGTTCCGCTGGCGCAAACGGAGTTACGAATGGTGCTGGTGGAAATGGAGGATCGTTTGGAGGTGGAGGTGCTGGAAGTCAGGGCTCGTTTGTTGGTAACGGTGGAGCTGGCGCTGCAGGTGGCGTGCGCGTAATCTTTGGTGCTGGTAGATCGTATCCAAGTACAAATACCGCTGATGCATAGGAGGAATTAAATGAGTCTTTTTGCTGAAATTGATAGTAATAATATCGTACAACGAGTTGTAGTGGTCGAAGATGGTTGTGATGCCGATTGGTGCCGTGACTTTTTTGAAGGTGGCACTTGGATCGAAACATTCCAAGACGGGTCAAGCCGAAAAAATTATGCTGGTATTGGTCATACATATGATAGCACTGCCGATGCTTTCTATGAGCCAAAGCCTTTTGCAAGTTGGAGTTTAGACACCGACACATATCAATGGAAACCACCAGTTCCACACCCTAATAACGGCACTCCTGTATCGTGGGATGAGTCAAGTAGATCTTGGGTATCAATCTAAAGGAAATTTAAAATGGAAAACACTTCTCAAACAAGTAACGTTATTACGATTAATGGTACAGACTATTCTGAAGATTCTTTTTCAAAAGAACAAAAGTACATGATTTCGCAAATTAAAGATCTTCAAGGTAAAGTGAATACAGCTAAATTTCAACTAGATCAACTACGCGCCTCTTCAGAGGTATTTATTAACAGGTTAATTGAAAGTGTCGAAAAGGAAGAAACGATAGAAGAAAAAGTAGCAAGCTGAAATGACAGAAGAATTAAAAACAGTAGGTGATGTGGTTGGCGTAAGTTCTACTGTAGCTCTTTTAGCTGGATGGCTTCCACCTCTTGTATCTTTTGTGACACTTGTATGGTTTTTAATTCGTATATATGAAACAAAAACAGTCCAAAATTTAATTAAGAAAGATAGGTAAACAATGGCTACTCCTGATCCAAATGACCCCAATGCAGTAAGCGTAGATCCGTTAGTTTCATTGCCTGATCCTAATGTGGCGAATGCGCCTATACTAGCCATTCGTGGGCAGCAAGCTATAGGTATACCTAATGTTGTAACACAAACAGGACTAGATGCTCCTGACAAAACAGAGATGTTGTTTGATCCAGTGACACAACAAGTTCAAGCAGATGAACTTTTTACGGATGAAGGTAAATTTTTAGATACGGGTGAACAAAGACGACTTGTATCTGCTCCTACACAAGTAAGTGGCATTGAAGATGTTACCGTACAGGCTCAAGATGCGGCACAGGTACAAAACGTAGAACGTACGTTTAGCAATATTCCTACCTCTACAGCCGCTACAGGAACGATTACAGACAATGACGTAATTGATCCTAATCAGATTGTAGATGAACGTACAAAACAACAGATGCTTGATCGAGGTAGTTTAGCCCAAGCTCAAACACAGACGTTAGCTAATGAAGCTTCTGTAGCTTTTCAGATTGAAAAACTTACAGAGGGTTTTAAGACTGGAGAGTTTCCTCCGTGGGCTTCGCCTACTGTTCGTAAAGTTAACGAGATTATGCAAGCAAGAGGTCTAGGTTCTTCAAGCATGGCGGCTGCTGCTTTAGCTCAAGGTCTTACAGAAGCAGCTATTCCCATAGCTCAACAAGACGCACAAGCTAACGCAACCTTGCAGTTACAGAATTTAAACAACCAACAGCAAACAGCGTTAGCCAATGCTGCTACGATAGCTACAATGGATCGTCAAAACCTTGACAATCGTATGAAAGCTGCACAACAAAACGCGCAGTCTTTTCTTAACATGAATTTAAAAAATACAACAAACGAACAGCAATCTGCCGTCTTGACATATCAATCAAAAGTACAATCTTTATTTACAGACCAAGCTGCAGAAAACGCTTCAAAACAGTTTAACGCTACTTCTCAAAATCAAGTTAATCAGTTTTACGATCAACTTGGTGCTACAGTAGAGCAAGCCAATGCGGCAAGAGACTTATCCATACAGAAGTTTAATAGCGAAGAACAGACGGCTGTAGAAGAGTTTAATACTAACTTAGATAATGTACGTGAACAATTTAATGTTACTATGCGTAATCAGATTGACCAATCAAATGCAATTTGGCGTAGAGAGACTAACACTCTAAACACTGCAAATGAAAATAGAGCTAATCAGCTTAACGCTGGTATTATGCTTGGTCTTACGCAACAAGCTCAAAACCAACTTTGGCAAAAGTATCGTGATGAAGCACACCAATTGTTTACCGCTTTAGAAAATGAAACATCTCGTAATCATCAAATTGTTTTAACTGCAATGGAACAGCAGTTTAATGCTGAAACATTTGATAGAACTGTAGAGTTTAAAAAGCAAGTTCAAGCTGGAGCAGCTTCGCAGAGTACTTTACAAAGTGCTATTAATTTTGGACAAAGTGTACTAACTCAAAGCGTTCCAGACCCAGCCGATCCAAACAAACAAACGTCTATAGTTGGTAGTGCTGTTAGTGCTTTATTTAACGCACTTGGAGGTGGCAGTACTGCTAGTTCAGTAACAGGTATTAACCCTGTTAATGATCCACAAGGACTAGGTACTGTTTTTTAATCTGATACTGACAGGAGAAAGATAAAATGGTTTTTGCAGATTTAGTAGGTAAAGCTTTTACATCAGTTATAACAGGAGGAGCGGCTACTTTAGGAAAAGTCGCTGGGGCTGCAGCAGGTCAAGCACTTTTTGGTGGAGGTTCTTCTGGTCAAAGTGTAGGAGCGAGTTCAGTAATTGCAGGTTCAACAAAAGGTGCAAGCACTCTTGGAGATTCTGATTTAGATAAAATTGGCAGAGGTGGGTTAGGTGCTTCTGGTTTTGTACGTGGGACTGTTGATTACAGAAATGTTGGTGCGCCAAACGTACAAGCACAACAATCTCGAATTGCTGATAGCGGCTTAACCCGTGTTATACAAAGCATGATGTCAGCCCCTAACCCAATGAAAGTTGACACTCGCGCTGCACTGTTGGGAACATTGGCTTCTCCTCGTTCTGTTTCAAGCAACTCACAATCTAGAAAGTTTAAGAAATATTTAAAAGGATTAAGTTAAAATGGAAACTTTGACTGAAAAACTTAACCACGATCCGCATATCGGTAAAGCTATTCCCGGTCAATCTTTAACAGCTACACCGGGAAGTATGCCCTATGAAAAACCGCCTGTAAGTTCTTCAGTCGAAGATTCCTTTCTAGCCTTAAAAGCAGGGTTGTATGAAAGCGAAGAACGACAACGAGAGATAGGCGAGATTACTCGCGCAGGTGTTTCCTGTGAGACTTTAGCAGGTTCAATGGTAATGATGGGTTTTAGTCAAGGCATGTTTAATCCAGATGTAGCTGAAATGATTAAGCCCTTCTTAGCAGTTGAGATTTTTAAAATTGCAAAAGATCAAGGAATAGATCAGGTCATATTGGAAAATAAACCAATCGACAAAGGCTTAGATATGGCTGCATTAGATAGTTTACAACAAGATGCAATGCCTAATAACCAATACGATGTTCAACTTACACCTGAAGAACTTGCTATGATACATAACGAGCCTACTGAAGATAACTCAGACATGCCACAAGAGGGCTTTATGTCTAAACCAAAAGAGGTAGAAGAAGATGGGATTTAAAGACATTGGCGAGATTGCATCTAGAGCGTTACAAAAAACACTAGAAGACCCTGAACAGCAGAAAAATCTTATGAACACTCTGGTTGGTTTTGTATCCCTACCGGACCGTAGTGATACTTCTGACTCTGCTTTTGATCTAGGAAGGTTTAGACAATTTAATATTGAAAAAGAACAAGAAAAGGCTAACCGAGCTTTACAGGCAAAACTCAGAAGAGAAAAAGAAGCAGCAGATTTAAAGTTTCGGAGAGATGCACAATTAAAACTAGCTGATTTAAAAGGTAAGGCTGCATTAAGACAACTTACAGAAGATAGAGCAGATGAACGGGCAAGACTTACCCGTGAGAGTAAAAAAGAAAAAGGGCCTGATTTATTTAAACTAGGTCGTGAGTATCATTTAGGTGTTATGGATGCAACAAAACATAGCTTTTATGCAGACTTTGAAATGCACAAAGGATTAAGCGAAGACGGACTTAATAATGTAACTGGGTTTATTCCTAGTCGTTATTATTATAAACAATTACAAGAAATGGATCATCCGTTTGCAAAGAGTTCTAGAGAAGAACTTGTAAATAACCCTACTTTTCAAAATTTTACAAAAGATATTAGAAATAAACATGTTGATGCAGAGGAAAAAAGAAGAGCCGATTTACAAAAAAGTAAAGGTTCTAATAGGTCTAAAACACAAGAGGCGCGTATGGGTGGAGCATTGACAAATACAATGCTTCAGTACGAGGTTGTACCACAAAGAACTTTTATGACAGCTTCAGACGTTGCACAATATAAAAATTCAACAGAGCTTGTTCAAGCTAATAATGGGCTTTACCTTAAAGGAGTAAGCGATTCTTTTGTTAATCTATTTAAATCTGATAATTTTGCAAATAACAAAGCTTTACTAAATCAATTACAGATTAACGATACAAGATATAACAAAATTAGAGGTTTGTACGGGCAGGTTATGGAACACTCAAAAATAAACGGGTTTACTTCTAATAACGGTCCTCTTAAAGAGCTTGCAAAAGAGCTATCTAGTATTATTGATGTAACGGGGGAAGCGGATTTTGTTAATGCGGCCATTAGAGAAAATATAAAAGAAGTTGTAGTACAATCTCCTGACGGCACTTCTCAAATGATATCTCCTAATAATTCTAGATCAAAAATTACAACGACAGATTACGGATTTTTAATTTCAAATCCGATAATGAGAGCCATAGCTATTGAAAAAGGATTTGTAAAAGCTGATGAAATAAACGATATAGCAAAAAGAACAAAGACAGAGGTAACTAATGAAAATAGTAATCAATCTACTATAATATACAATCAATTTCCAGACAATCGTCAAGCAGGTGATTTTCTAAGTAATATCGTAGTTAGCGCAAAACGGGTTAAAGCGTCTCCAGTTGTAGAAAACGCTATAAAACGTGTGCGAAGTGAACAATATACTTCTTCAGTTCTTATAGAAGAAGTAGATAAGATTCACAAAGAGTTTCTTAATAAAGGTATTGAGAATATTAATAAGTATGATCTCATTTCTTTTTTAAGCGCACAAAGAGTAAAAGTTTCAGGGTCTACGCAAAAAGGAAATATGATTACTAGAGAGTATTACGCTTTGCAAGGACTACCTATGAGAAACGAAAAAACTGGTGAGCTAACAAAACAATTTCAAAAGATAGTACAAAAAGATAGGTCTTTAGCAGATTTAAGAAGCCACAGTCGTCGTATATTAAACTTATCTAATTTAGACGCAGATACCTTTGGTGGAGGAACTCAAGCAGGACGAGAAGCTACTTTTGCAGGAACCGCTTCTGATGTTAGACAGTTATTTACTAATTTTAAGAACACTGCAACAGAAGTGTTTAATCAATTCGGTATTAGAGATTACGAAGACGTAGGAGATAGGTTTGTATCTACAAGAGACAGTTATAATACCTTTAAAGTAACAGATTTTTCTTCTCTGACTCCAGAACAAAAACTTAATGCACAAAGAATGCAAAGGCTTGAAAATTTAGCTGTAAACGCTCAAACAAATTTAGATACAGCATACAATAAAACAGGTAAAACTCCAACAGACTACAATACATACATAAAGAAAAGCGTTATACTTTGGGAAAAAACCGCCTTGACCTATAAGTTAGCAGGTATTGTTCAAGGAGATTCAACAGGTGGTCGTACTATTTCTGACCAAGACTTTAGTACAATTTATTCTAGTCTGTGGGGAGGGACAATCGCACCTGAAGCTGTAACTGGAGCCGCTTTAACAAATTTATTTAAAACAACTCAAGAGACTATTGAAAAAAGAGAGGCTGAAAGAATTTTAATGTTAACAACAGGTTCTGATTTTACAGACCCAACTTTAGGACAAATGGCCGAAAATATATATCAAAGAAATATGAAAGATTTTTATGACGCTCGCCCCGGTCTAGAAGAAGCTTTAGTAAATAATAAGAAAAATCAAGTTGAAGTTGATACTCAAACTTCTGTACAGCAAGTAAGGGCTAGTTACGATGGTCTACTAGCTAAAGGCAAAGTTGATATAACAGATGCAGAAATTGCAACTGTTTTAGATATGTCTAAAAAGATAGGCATCACATCAAATAAAAATTTACTGATTCCTAGAGACGAAAGAACTATTGCGTTGTTAAGACCTATCGTTGATGAAAAAGCTAAAGATACAGAATTAAGTTCTAAGATTGAATCTTTTGCACTTTATTTAAATTTTGTAAATACTAATTTAGATAAACTTAATCTATCAAATCCTGATTTGGAGCTATACAAAAGAGGTATTTTAGACAACTTTGCTGATCTTAACAACAATATTAAAAGAATGCAAAGGCAGTTTGTTTTGTATAAAAATACAGTAGACGAGGCAAAAAAAGACGGTGTTAGCGACGAACAAATAATGAGAATACAAAATAATTTTCCTGTTTCTGTGTTTGATCAATTTCGTATTGTACAATAAAAGAAGTAGATAATTTAAAAAGGGTAAAACATCTATGTCTGAATTAAGAAATAACGATCAAGATTCTGTAAGTTCTGAAGACTTTACTGTGCGTGCAAGAGCCGCTGGTGAAAGACCTTTAACTGAGCTAGACGCTGATGAAAGAATTGGTTTTGTACCTTTAGTAGGACAAAAAATAGCTGAAAATATATCTACTTTACCCGAAAGAATAAAAGCATCACAACGTTCACCAGCAGCTTTGGCTAGAGAAAAAACACGTTTAGAACAAAAAGGTCAAACTGCGGGTATGGGAATACCTTCCACATTAGCTCAAACTAAAGTAGAGGCTAGGCCAGAACCAGAAGCTTTAAAAAAAGAACTAATTGATATAGGTTTTGATCTAAATTCTGAAAAACAAAAAGCTAGAGATGAAGCACGATCAGATGTAGAATTAAATCCTCTTGTACGTGTTGCAACAGGTATAGGAAGGTCTGCTCAAGGACTTGTTGTTGGAACTGCTCCTCCTACAAAAGCAGAGGAACTCTTACAAGAGGAAGATCCTTCAGCTAGTTCTGATTTATCAATATTAGGAACTTTAGAATTATTTGCTATGGCTGGAGCCTACGCTGGAGACTTTGCTAAAGACGCTTTAACCGGACTGCTTGGTTTAAGCCCTGCCTATAATTTACTCCAACAAAGTAAATATTTTAGAGGAGAAGAAGATATTCAAGATCCTCGCGCAATACGTAAAGCAATTGGACGAGACATTGGGTCAATATTTAATAAACTTTGGACAGACTATGCAGGAGATGTATCAGGAGAAACTTTTAATTTATTAAGTGAAAACTCTCAAGCGATAAATGCTTTTTATAAACGTGTTGGACAAGATATCGAAAAAACTTTTGAGCTAAACTTACCCTCTTCTGCAGATGCTAAAAACTTTTATAAAAACTTTAAATCATCTGTACAGATACCTTATGAAGACAGGCATCCCGTTTACACTGCTGCTGGCGCTGCAGGTGCTTTTCTTCCCTTTGGAGGTATTCTTGGAGCAGGAAGAGCTTTAAGTCTTGGTGCTGCAAATATAAATAAAGGTATTTTAGTAGGACATGCTATTAAAGATGTAGGTATACAACAAGTATATAAAGAACTTCCTTTGAGGCAAGTATTTAATTTAAACTTAGCTCGTCAAACCACTCCTGACCCTCTTATAAAACTAATAGCAAATACTTCTTCGTTTAAAAAAGACGTTAATGAACGTTTTCAAAAATTTTTAATGCCAAGAGAAAAAGCTTTACAGGCTACATTAGCTGCAAAAAGAGATCTAATTGCCGCTGTTGGAGGAGGAACAGCTTATGGTATTGCAGATACATATTCTCCTGATATGGGAGAAGCTGGTAAAATTGGTATATCTGTAGTAGGTGCGCTTTTAGCTAACAAAAGTTTAAATTTAGTAAAAGAAGCTACAGTTTCTGGTCTGTATGGAATGTTGGGTAAATTAGCTAAAGAAGACTCAAACACCCGTACTAAGATTTTTCAGTATTTAAAAGAATCTCCTAGTAAAAGAAACGTGTTGTTTAGAAGTGCTGCTTTAAAAGGTATGGGATATACAGGCACTGAGATAACTCAACTGCGTAGAGAATCTATTGAAACGGGTAACTCAAGACTTGCTGATATTCGGAATGCTTCCGATGAGGACAAAATTGGACTAAAGCAAGACGCAATAGAGAAAGGAATTTTAACACAAGACGGCAAAGTAAACGAATACTATCATATGGAACTATTATCAAGTTCAGCCTTTGATCGTGAAACTGTAGGGTTTGCAGCATCTTTCTGGAAAAAAATTGATAACATAAAAGATAAAGAATTGAGAAACGATTTTAAAAACTCTATTGCAGATATCTTTACATACATGGATAATTTATCTCAAAACTATCCGAAGTCTATGAAATCTTTTGTGGTTCTTTTAGAAAATGCAACTCAAATAAGCGTATTAAATACTATCCGACAGAGTTTACTAGCACAAGCAGAATTTACATCTAAAAAAGGTGGGTTTGTTGCTGGAGATTTAATAACAGATATAGATAAATACAGCAAATCCTTAACAACTAATATCTCATCTTTAAAATCTGTTGTGGATGAAATGAAAGGAACAACGAAAGATGCTCCTGAACTTGTATCAAGATTGGTTGACGATTTAAGTAAAAGTTTAATAAAGCCTACTTATGAACAGACAAATAAAAGAATAGCTGCTGTTAAAGCTCATGCTGCTTCTCAACAAAATAAAGAACGAGAAGAATTATTTAAACTAGGTGAACGAGTTCAACTTATGTCTGGGTTAAAAGGTGTAGATGATCCTAAATTTATGCTTGAAAGTAGTAAAGTTCAACAAAATCTTTTTGAAGGCACGTTTGATAATGCGACAAAATCTGTTAACAAACAATTTGAAACGTTAAAGCAAAACCATAAAAATGTGCAAATTGATATAACAGATGCTTTAGGTGTTACGCCTACTGCAGGAGAGATTGATGTTCCAATTAGAGGATACTTAAAACGGTTTGGTGAAATATCTCCTTCTATGTCTAAAAAGTTACAAGAAGATTTATCAACAAATTTCTTCAACGCAAATTTTGGCCCTGCTGTAATTGATAAAGCAACAGGTGCGGTAGATATAGATAAAGCTTTAAGAATAATTTCAGATGATATTTTAGAAAATCGTGAATTATTTAAAGGCACGGTAGAACAAAAAACAGAAATTCTTGAACAAATTACAAAATCAGTAGATGCGGCTGAAGGTAATAATGCTAAACTACTTGCAATAAAGCTGGGTCTTTCTGACGTTATAGATATGCCAGCAAAAATTAACGTATCTAGTTTTTTAGATTTGCGATCAGAGCTTTCAAAAAGAGCCACTAGATATTATAGGTCTAATGAATTTAAATCTTTCAATGATGTCACTGAAAGAATTGAAGCTCTTGATGATGTTCTTGAAATGGCCGTATCAACAAAGTTATTTAAAGAAGATTATAGAAACGCTAGAAAATTTTACAAAGATAATTTAGGAAGGTTTAATGACCGTAACAGCCCATTTAATAAGTTTGTATTTAGAGCAGGTGAAGAAGGTCAAGTTATAAATCCAGCTAAATTATTTGATAAATTTTTAACAGGAAATATGGTAAAAAATGCTTCAGACTTTCAAAAAGCATTTCAAAATCCAACAACAGGTGAGTATAACCAACAAGCAATTCAACAACTTTTGTTTGCGTTTTCAAGAAAAGCTATACCTGATTATAACAATGCAAGTTTTAAAAGTTTAAATACAATTATAACAGAAAACCTTCCATTCTTTGATGATATTTTAATAGCTAGTAAAAATGGAGAATTTGCAGATACTTTAAGAAAAATGCATTCTTATAGAATGGCTCCGGGTCTTGCTTCATCAGAACAAAAAACTAGAATTAACAAATTGCTTGAAGATAATATTGCTGTTATTCATAAAAACTTTGAAAATAACTTTAATATTTCCGCAGCCCAACAGTTCACTGAAACAGAGTTGAGTGCATTAGGCAAAGTTATGGATAAAACTCAATCAAAGCCGGGAGATCCAGATAAAAAAATAGATATTTTGTTTGGTCTTACAGGAAGAAGTTTAGAGTTTCCTGTAGTCGAAAATTACATGGCAACTCTCAAAAACACCCAAGAATATTTAAATTTAAATCCAGAAACTAAAAGAAAATTTGATAACATAATAAATAGTAAAGAATTTATAGATAAACTAAATGCAATTTCTCCGGGTGGGCAAGGCAGTTCTCCAAATCAACTTGGAATGGAAACTATACTAAAAGATGTAGAAGCTAGATCACCACAAATACTAGAACAAACACAAAATGACTTCAGGGCTATTCTATTTGATAAAATGTCTGAAGCAATGTTTCCCGCTATCAAATCTTATACAAAAACTCCTAGAGAACGTACTGCATCAGAACAATTTGTTATAAATAAAGTTAGCACTGATATGGGTATATCCCAAACTGACGTTGCTTTGGGCATAGGTATACGCGATCCTGAAATAGTAAATAGAGTACGAAATATTGCGGAAACTCAAAAATCAGCTATACCTAACTTTAATGCAGGTGTTTTAAATAAACTAAAAGTAGGTAGGTTTGGAACTACATATAAGTTTAACTTAGATAATGAGTTAGACCCTGTAGCTATGAAATTATTTTATGACAAAAATAAAAAAGCATTTGATCTTTTATTAGATGAAAAACATAAAGAAGCTCTTGACTCTCTTATGAATCTATCCGTAATTACTGGGTCAAAAAGATTTTCACAAGCTTTAAAAAATATGCCTTCAACCTATTCCACTCAGATGGCTTTAGGACGTACCTACAACGCTATGAAAGGTGTTGTATCTTGGAGATATCTGGTTATGGAAAAAGTTATTTCAGACTATCGTTTAGCTCAAGCAGATATAATGAAATCTCTTTTAGCAGATAAAAATACAGCTATTGTTATGCGTGACATACTTGCAAGAGGTGTATTCAAACCTAAAGAATTTAGACAAATGGCTAAATACTGGATGACAAGACTAGTTCCTTTTGGATATAAATTAAGACCGGGAGGAATGGATAAAATGGAAGAAGACTTTGAAAGAATAGCGGGATTTGTATCGCAAGAGCTAGAAGAGAAAGAAGAAAACTAAACCATGTACTAGAAGGAGGAGGAACATAGAATGCTTGATATGTTATCTGCACATTGGCATCAAATAATGTTTATAGGCTTTCTAATTGTGTGGGCGACAAGAAGCAGAGAACAAATTTCAGAGTTACAAAAAGATGTATGTGTTTTGCAAAGAGACTTAGCTAAAAATATTGATTGGACACAACAACAGCAAGAAAAACTTGTACAGCTAAGAGCAGAACAAGACGTTGCGAATAAACAGATTACCTCAATATGGGATGTGTACAACAAACTAAGGGAGAAAATCTAATACATGTACGATTCGTTTGACGTAGACGGTGACGGTGATGTTACTGTTGAAGAAGTTAAAACTATTTCTGAAATTAGAAAGACAAACTCTCAAAAGAGAATGGCGTGGACTGCTATTGCAGCCATGATCATTTTCACCGCTTTGTTATTCTTGCCCATATTTCCAGACGGACGCATTAAAGCGTTGTCCGATCTGTTTGGCCTATTCTACATAGGCATGGCAGGAGTGGTAGGAGCGTACATGGGTGTGTCTGCATGGATGAGTAAAAGATAATGATATCACTTATTGGAACACTTATAGGCTTTGGTTCATCTATTGTACCCGAAGTGCTTGGCTACTTTAAGCAAAAACAAGCAAATGAACAACAATTAAATATGCTTGAGGCAAAGGCTAAGTACGCTGACAAGCTATCTGAGTTAAAACTAAAAGAGTTAGACGCACAAGCGGATATCTCTGAAACGGAGAATATTTACAAACATGATCAGTCTCTCGACTCTGGTCCTTTTATCAACGGTCTTCGGGGTTCTGTGCGCCCTGTCATTACTTATATGTTCTTTATGATGTTTGTTGCAGTAAAAGCCACACTACTTTACGCTATGATTTACACAGAAGAGGTCGATTGGACCTTTGCTGTTCAAGTTGCTTGGGACAATGAAACAGCAGCTATCTTTAGTGCAATCATAGCTTTTTGGTTTGGCAATCGTGCAATGGGCAAAGCAAGAGCGCATATAGAATCTAAAAGCATAATGAAAAACTAATCTGACACTTGAAGTTTATCTATCGCATCTAGATAGTCTTGTGTAATAACATCTAAGTCTTGCATATAGTTTTTTAAAGAAGACAAATACGGATAATCAGGATACTCTTTTTGAAATAAAGTGTCTATTCCGCTGACGGGAACACTGCTGTACGTTATGGCAATGTTCCCGTCTTCGCGTAAGGTTACTTTCACATGGGATAACGGTGATTCTCTCATGCGCCTATGTCCACAATTTCACAGACCCCGCCCGTACAGGCAAGCTCCTGTGATCCGCTTGTTGTATCTCCTCGTTCAAACATCTGCAGTTCTGTCCAGTCTATATCAGGCGGCATAGCTGCTAATGCAGTCTCGTATGTAGACCTATCTATATCTTGGTACGGAGCTTGTTTGTACGAATGATCAGAGAATGGCAAGAAAGAGATGCCCGACAAGTCATCAAAGTGATCCCAGCACCACGAACCTACCTCTAACCACTCATGCTCTTTTACAGAGATCGTAACAGATGGTTTGTGTTCGCAGTAGTTGTTTGCAATCTTGAGCCACAGTTCTAACTGCTCAATAGCAGTCAGGCTGTACCGAGTGATAGCGTGGTCTGGACTCTTCATGGGAAACGAAAAGACTGTCACACTTTCAGGGGCTGTAAAGTCTGGCTCGTTTGGTATTTGTTTTTCTTTCATAAACATTGTTAGTGGGTCTTTGTTATCTCCACGCACTGTACGAGTGTAGTACGGATTGTGCCGTGCGTGAATACCAGATGCAGCATCTACAAGTTGCGACACCGTTCCAGACGGTTTAACGCACGTAACCGCTGCGCTTTGCTTGATGCCAATCTCTTCACAAAGCTTCTTGTTGGTCTTTACAGCTACGTTGCGAAGCTCTTGAAGCGTACCCTCACTAGCCTCAAAGATAGCAGGGCAGTCCATAATACCTGTTAGCGACACACCTAGTAGACGTTCTTCTTCTGTTGTATCCTTCCAACGTTTACGAAGGTAATTAAAATTAGTTAAGGTTGCTTGAAACGTACCAAGAATAGTAGCAAGTCGAACTTTCTCTCGTAGTGTATCAAGCGTATCGTCTGCTCGACAGATAACCTCTGAAAGATTACAGAATTGATACGGTCTTAAAATAATCTCACAACAGGGATTAGTTCCAAAGTCTATGTTGCCGTCACGCCGCCCATTTGAGGCGGCTTTTTCTTGTGCAGAAACACGGTTAAAGATACCGCGCTCACCGCTTTTGCTGTCATATAAAGACAACCATTCTTTCATAAAGATACCGATATCCGGTTTCTCTGTGTAGCATACCGAGTTGTTAGCAAGAGCGCGTTGTTGATTATCCACCCACCAATCACCACTCTTTGCCATACGCATACGATCATCGTTAAGGTTAGACAGAGATATAAGAGCAGACCTACGCACGCCGCCTACCACAACAACCTGACCTACTTTACACATAATATCGTGGCACTCAATCGAAGTAAGCTTGCGTCCTTTTGCTTTACGGAACGTTTGTATAACAAAATCAAACAACTCTTCTAAAGGCTCTGGACCGGACGCACGCCCACCAAATGTCTTTAGACGCTCACCAGCAGGGCGTATCTTTGACAGGTCCATACGCGGAATACGGTTTGTGTATAAAAAAGAAATAAGGTCGCGCAAACCTCGCGCCCATCCTTCCTTTGAGTCTCCGACAGATATTGTATCTTCCGTTTCCTCAAACTGTTCATCAGGAATAGTAGGAAGTTTTTCTATGTATTGTTCTTCTACACTAAACCCTACGCCTGTGCCATTCATAAGAACATACAAAGCTTCATCAAACGATCTTGGAGAGTCTATAGGCAAATAGGAACAGTTGTATCCTGCTATGTTCTCACGTTTAAGAGCAGGTCCAGCAGTCATCAAAGCTCTCATAGAACCAAGAACTTTTAAATTTAACATAGAAGAAAGCAGTTCGCTGTATGTTTCATTAGGTATATTATAAGAATAGTTTTCAGAAAGATGTTCCTTCATAAAAACCATAAACCTGTTTACAGTCTCTTCCCAAGTTTCTCTTCTTTGTTCTTCTTCTAGCCAACGAGAGTATCTAGACATGTGGATAAACGCTTGATAGTTCGTTGGTAGTGTTATTTCATTCGGCGACATGTTCTACCTCTTCTATTAGTTTGTTCAAATACCAGTTTGCTTTTTTCAAATCAGCTTCTGGGCTACCTTTATGTTTATATCGAATAATGTATTTTAAAATATTACCTTTTAAGTATCCTGCAAATTCATCTTTAGTCATAGACGCTGAAATAATATCAATAGCCTCTAAAGAGTTCATATTGTAGTGTTGAGGGTGATTAATGAGGTCTTCCATTTGGCTTCTTTTTAAACTCCGTGAAATTTACAATGTTATCAGTCGATGAGTTTTCGGCTAAATCATCATAGTAGTTTTGTAAGATCATTTCAACCCCTTCATCAAATACATGCATGGGTGAGTTAGCCAAGATAGAAAACAATCCGTTTGCTACAACAAAGGATGTAGACTTGCTTGATACATCTGCATCAGCGGAGTCTGAACTTTCTGTTGTATCAAAAATCATAACTTTAAAAAACCCATGTTCTTCAAAGTCTTCTTTTGTTTCTGAGTCTTGAAGCACAATGTACACTCTTCCATTCTTCAAGTCTTTTGTTTCTTCATCGAACTCGCTTTGATCCATTCTTTTGGTATCCTTTCTTCTGCAAATCTAAAATCATGTTCCTGACACCAAGAAGCATAAGTCGTAGAAGACTTGCGATTAATCTTATTAAAAGGGTTCATAAATACAAGACGCAGATCAATGTCAGGGTGTTGTTGTTGAACTAAAAGATGTTTTACCCTATCAGCAGCGTTAAAAAATCCTTTTGTCTCAATAAATAAATCAAACTCAGGCAGATAAAAATCAGGAGTATAAGTCTTAACTTTAGGTTGGTAGGGAAATTTGTGCGCTTCATACTCAAACTTTAATCCTCGTTCCTTTAAATTTTTTGCAAATCTTCGCTCAAAGCGAGAACGAAACTTGTACTCTGGTATGTCGCTCATGGCCCATATATCCTTATGCATTTTGCTAGACTATTTCTAAAATATTTGTAAGAACGTGGGCAAATTTCTAGCAAGCGTTCTTCTCTTAGCTCATCTAAATCTGACTTGATTATAACAACAACTTTATTCTCTTGCAATAGTTTTTCTACTTTACCTAAGTCTTCTTTTACCTTTTCACGATTGATGTTAAATTCATCATCATTCCAGTAAGAACCAACCTCTTCACCCGGAGCCTTTTTGACACGTAGTCCTAAACCCCTGTCGTGATTAGAAAGGTAGACGGCTCCCTGACTAGCCGTCTGTCCTTTGTCGTTAGACAGGTATACATAATATACACTTTCATTAATATCTACGT
>VTLG01016865.1_pt1 | contig 15839 bp, 16 predicted proteins | sample 4694571 | NCBI WGS metagenome assembly VTLG01 (sample SAMN12604809, study PRJNA352737) | marine metagenome | biome: ENVO:00000447; feature: ENVO:00000209|ENVO:00000569|ENVO:01000036; material: ENVO:00002151; isolation source: viral sequences binned using virsorter ...
ACTGATAGTCAGGGTGTTGGAACGATTAACAATGTTTTTGACGTTTATCCTTGGTTGCAGTCCTATCTTGGTGCTTATTGTCTTGGTGGAAGTGGCAGCTATCAAGTTCGGGTAGTTAGAGGTTAATCATGGCAGGAGCATTAGACACAGCTTTTAAATCCCTAGCTAAAAGTGTAGTTGCTGATCTTGGATCGGCTTTAGATACTACGATTACTTATGCTGTAAAGAAGGAAGGAAGTTATAACGTAGCGGCAGGAAAACAATTAGAAGTTACAACAACTTATTCTGATATAAAGGTTCCTATTGAATTTATTAAATCAGAGCAAGATGAAGAAAGAGAATTAAGACAAGCGAAGTTATATGTTACGCCTGATTTAATAGGAGATCATCAACCTACTTTTAGGGATGAGGTGACATTAAGTTATGCAGGATCAACGCATGTGGCTCAGATTCTTGAAATAGATACAAAAAGAGGTGGGCAAGTTTATTTATTTACTTTGCTGGTGAGGTTCTAATGGCTAAAAAGGAATTTAAGAACTCTAAAGAGTTAAAAAAAGCAATATTGAAAGATTGGGAAGATCAATCCGAGGCTCATTTAAGTCAATTTATTAATTCAGTTGCAAGAGATTTGGCATCTAAGGATGTTAGTCCTGTAAAGACTGGATTCTTTGCTTCTAGTTGGCAAGTCTCTAAAACTTCTATGCCACAGAGTAATCAGGCGAAAATTAATCCTTGGATTGGTAATAGAGATTATATTGCTCCAAGATTCAAGGTTCCTACTAAATACAAATTCAACCAAAGCATTTTTATTGGTAACAGGGCTGAATACACAGAAAAAGCTTTAGAGTCTCCTAAATCTTATGTTGGTGCGTATATTCTTAACGGTTCAGGTTTATTCAAAGAAGGATTAAGGCAGAAAGTAAATAGAATCTTTACTGATAAACGTCCTAATATAAATATTGAGGGATTAGACGTATGACACTCGTAAAAACAAGAGCAGCTTTTGAAAAAGCAGTTACAGATGCAGTAAAGGATGTCGATCCAACTGTAAAGATGGTCTATGACAATGTTGGTTATACAAGACCAGGAAAAACGGTGAAATATATAGTAATGACAGTTAATTTCGGGCAAGCTACTCAGCAAGCTCAAGGTGCAGCAAGCTCTTTTTATGCAGGTTTTATTCAGTGCAGAGTTTACGTTCCAAAGAATAAAGGAACATCTGTTTTAGCTGCTGTGAGTGAGTCAGTTATCACAGGTTTAACATCTGTTAATGCTTCTAGTTACGTTGATACTTATTCTTGCTCACCAAGAGTGAGTGAAATATCTGGGCCTGGGATTGTTCTTGATGATGAAGATGAGTCACACTGCTTGGGTGTCATCACTTGTCAGTTTTCAGCAATCGCCTAATATAGTATTATTATCCTATTAAAGTAAGGAATTTTTTATGAGAGCCGTTGAACTCTTATCCAATAAATTTGGAGTCAGCCAATTATATCGACATGATGTAAAGAAAGACGGTGAAGTTGTTCTTACTATTTTTTGGCATCCATTAACAATTGCAGAAAGAGAATCTATCCAGAAAAAGTCTGGTAATACAGACGATGCTTCTAATTTTGCTTTGTCTCTAATGATTGAGAAAGCGTTAGATGAAAAAGGTAAAAGATTATTTGCTGATGGAGACAAAGCAACTCTTCGTAGAGAAGTAGAAGCTGCTGTTTTACAAGAAATGCAATTAGCAATGCTTGAATCTGGATCAAATAAGGAGGTGGAAGAGGTAGAAAAAGACTTGAAAAGCGAATAAAGAATGGATTTTTTTATTTTCGTTAGCAAAGGAATTAGGTAAGACTGTTAAGGAGTTGACAAGAGAACTTACGAGAGAAGAGATGATAGGTTGGGCAGCTTTTTTTAAGATCCAGAACGAAGAAATGGAAAAAGATAGAGAAGCAGCACAACGAGGTAGTGCTAGCAGAACGCAAAAGAGGTAAGATAGATAATATTGTTTGGTACGAAAGGAGTGGCTAGTTATACCAATACAATTGAATTTAAGGCAAAAGACGCTCAGATTAAAAGTGCTGTAGATAAACTTGCTAAATCTTTAGGCGTAATAGATAAACTTGTTGACGGTATTAATGGGAAATTTGTTAAAGGGTTAAGAGGTTCAGTTGGTGCTATTAGTAAGGAGTTAAAGACAACAGTTAAGGTTGCAAATGATTTAAGTAAAGCTTTTTCGTCTGCTCAAAAACAATCGAAAAAAGTTAATGTAGAAATATCCAAGACAGAGAAAGGACTATTAAGAGCTTTAAGTGCCGTTAAATCGAAAGGTGGAGCAGTAAATGTAAGTGCAAAACCTAAGTCTAAAACATGGGTTGGAACTGAAAATCAAGGAATAATTGATGCTCAAGATGCTCTTAAAGACTTTTTGGCTTCAGCAGCAAAAGCAGATAGGGTTTTTGCTAATACTGAAATAGGTTTAACAAAGCAAATTGCTGGTTTTAAAGGACTTGCTGCCAGTATTAATGTTTCTAAAACTGCGATAAAAGGCAAAACAGAAGAATATAAATTGTTTATGAACGCAGTAAGAGGACAGGCTATAGCTGAACAAAATTTATTAAGGATAGAAAGAGAAAGAATTGCTGCAAGGAAATCATTAATAGTAGGAGAAGGTTTAGGTGAAACAGCAGGGCCAGGTGGAACTTTCGAGTCGATTAAAGATATTTTGGGTCGTGAAGGTCAGATAGGAAATACTTTGGCTGATATAAATTTATACAAAGGTGAACTAGAGGAAGCTCTTCAATTTATAGAACGTGGAACAGAGGAATACTTACAAACAGAGGCAGCTATTGAACGAATTAATGTTGACTTAAATAAAGTTACAAAGAAAGAAAAAGAGAGAAAAAATGAGTTGAAAGAAAGCGGCAAGATTATTCGTAATATGATTAAAGATCTAGGCAAACTTGGTGGTCGTGGGATAAAAGAATTTCTTGGTGTTTTAGGAGGAAAAAGAGGGATGCTTCCTCAACTTGCAGGAGGGGCAGTTGGGTTACAAGGGATAAAGGATATGGTTAAATTTGTTCCTTTTTTAGATAAGAAATTAAAGGCACAAATAAGAACTTATGCTGAATTAGGACAAAAAGCTACGACAGTATTAGGAGGAATAAAGCTTGCATCAATTGGATTATCAGGTGCATTAGGAGCAACAACATGGGTCGTTGATGCAATAAAAGGTTTTGTTCAGTTTGAAGATGCTGCTTTTGAAACCTTCCATCGAATCCAAGGTGGGATGGATAAGACGTTCTCTTTCTTTGCGAGATTTGCTAGAGAACTTCCTCAACTGATGTCTTCAGCAATGATGGTAATGCCTCAAGCATTTGGAGGTGCAGGAGGAAAGGGGTCAATATTTGATTTCATGGCAGAAGGTAGTGCAGCTCAAAAGGTAATGGAAGGAGGACAATGGACATTAGAAAGGAAAGAACGAGCAAGATTTGCAAGACAAGGCCCAACTAAATTACAAGGTTTACAAGAGGAGCTTGATTGGCAAAGAAGATTAGCTACCGATAGAAATTCTTCATCTAAGGATTTCATGCAAATCCAAAAGAAGATCCTTCAATTAGAATTTAGGATAAGAAAAGAGGAAGCTAACAGGTTAAAGACAAGGAAAAAACTCAATGGTGTTGTTAGTGAAGAGCTGCAACTTGAATCTAGAAAAGCTTTAGCAGCACAAAGAACAGCCGCTATTGCAGCAGACGACAGGGCTGCTCTTCTAGCTCAAAGAGAGAGAGATAGTGTTGATTTTAGAGGAAGAAGAGTAAGCAGGGGTGGTTGGAGAAGATTCCAGCAAATGAGAAAGAATAGACAAGAAAGAAGAGAAAGATTGCAAGAAGGATTGATGCTAGGAGCTGGTTTCCCTGTTCTCTTTGGAGGAGGACTTGGAGCAGTAGGAGGTGGTGTTGCTGGTGCTGTACTTCAATCAAAAATGGGGCCAGGAAAAGGATTTGGAGCGCAAATACTTTTAAGTGCGGTAGGACAACAGATTGATGCTATGTTTAGTGCAGTTATGACTAGAACGAAAGAATTAGCTGCTGCTTTAGATGATCCTATTAACAATATTCAAGTTCTGATTAAAGCTTTAGGACAAACAGGAACAGAATTTGGTAATACAATAAGTAGCTTAGAAAAGATGGGATTAAAAGCTCAAGCGGGTGAAATTGTTCTTCAAAAATTTAACGATCAATTTGGTAAGTTAACGACTAAAAGTTTAGCTGAAGTTAATAAAGAGCAAAAAGATTTAACTAACCAATTAAATATATTAGGGACTTCTATTAGTATTTTAGTTTCTGGCCCATTAGCTAATTTTATAAAGACAATTAATGAAGGGATTACTGGGCCTCAAGGGGATATAAGTAATGTCCATGATTTCTTTAAAAATCAAGTTCGGACTAAAACTAAGCGGTTAATAATGGATGAGAAATTTGAAAAGATTACAGGTCAAAAGTCTATTGATTTAATTGATAAAAAGATACCAAAAGAAATATTAGAAAGTGCTGAGTTTAAAAAGAATGTTCGTACTTTCTTAGATACTGCTGCTGATCCAGAGGGTGCAGCAGGAAGGGCGGAAAGTGATGCTGCTACAGCTAGAGCAAAGAAAGCTTTAGCTGATGCTAGAGCTTTTGAATTAAGTATTCAAAAAGATCAACTTGAAATTGATAAATTATCGTTAACAGCAAGAGGTGAAGACTTAGATGTGATGGCTAAAGAAATCACATTAAGAGAGACAAAGAATGAAATACTTAAAAAAGAAGCTGAATTAAAATTCGCTGTAAAGCAAGAGAAAAACGAAAGAGCTGATGAACTACAGTATGAACTAGATCTATTAGAAATTAAAAAAGCCAGAAATCAAGTTGAGCTTGACCATGCAAAAATCCTTGCAAGTCCTGTTAAATCAGCAATTGTAGATTTAACGAAAGAGATGGACAAACTAAACGATGCTCAATATCAAATAGTTGAATTATCTAGTGCAATTAGTTCATCATTTAGTGAATCATTCAAAGGAATAATTAACGGGACAATGAGTGTTCAAGAAGCGTTTGCAAATATGTTTAGTCGTATAGCAGATCATTTCTTAGACATGGCTGCACGAATGATGGCAACTGAATTAAGTTTAGGTTTCTTGAAGTTGTTTAGTTTTGGATCAGCTCCTACTTCTCCTTTCCCAGAAGTAGCCTATGCAGCGAAAGGAGGGCCAGTTAAAGGAGGGTCACCTTATGTTGTTGGAGAGAAAGGCCCAGAATTATTTGTTCCAAATAGTAGCGGGGAAATCATTCCTAATGACGAATTAGGTGGAGGAGGCAATACTTCTATTGTTGTCAACGTAGATGCTTCTGGTTCGTCTGTTGAAGGAGATGAAGCTCAGTCAAGAGAATTAGGTAATATGTTAGCAGCAGCTATTCAAGCTGAACTCATACGTCAAAAAAGACCAGGCGGCTTATTAGTTTAAATTATGGCAACATTTCCATCTATTACTCCAAGTTACGGAACAAGAAAAACAAGTAATCCTAGTGTAAGGCAGGTGCAATTTGGTGATGGATACATCCAAAGAACAGTTTTTGGCCTAAATCAAAATTTAAAAGTTTATAATCCATCTTGGAAAAATATTAGCGAGACAGATGCAGATACAATTTCAGATTTTTTAGATGCAAGAGGTGGTCAGGAATCTTTTGATTGGACTCCTCCAGAGGAAAGTAGTTCTTCTAAATTTCTTTGTCAGCAATGGACTAAGAACATGTCAACTAAAGGCAGAGCTACAATTCAGGCAACATTTCAAGAAGTAGCGGAGCCTTAAGATATGGCAATCGCTTCCTGGGCTGCTTCAACTGCTTACGCATTAGGAGATGTAAGAAGAGCCGCAACAGATCAAGTTACAGGTTTATTTTTTAAATGTGTTTCTGCTGGAACGACTGCATCTTCTGAACCTCCTTGGCCTACAGATATAGGGAATGAAGTTGTTGATGGATCGGTTACATGGAAAGCAATTAGTAGTGTTTATGCCGACATCTCTGTTTTAGCTCCTAGTGCAATCATTGAACTTTTTGAAGTTCGATTAGATAGTACTTTGCATGGGAGTACACATATCACTCGTTTTCATAACGGTTGTAATGCAGCCTTATCTGGAGGAATTGTTTGGGATGGGAACACTTATTCAAGTCTGGCTATACAGGCTGAAGGTTTTGAGCAAACGGTTTCAGGATCTTTACCTAGACCGACTTTGACAGTCGCAAATACAGATGGAATAATTACGGCTCTTTTGCTTGATGTAAATGCTGTTACGCCACATAACGATTTAACAGGAGCAGAAGTGAGGAGGATAAGAACTTTAAAAAGATTTTTAGATGGGGAAGGAACAGCCGATCCAAATGCTCAATGGCCTGTTGAAATTTGGTATATAGACCGAAAAGCGACAGAGAACAGAGAAATCGTTACGTTTGAATTGGCTTCAAAATTCGACTTAGTAGGACAATTTGTTCCTAAAAGGCAATTAATTGCAAATGTCTGCCAATGGGCTTATAGAAGCTCTGAGTGTAGCTATACAGGTAGTAATTATTGGGATGCTGACAACAATCCAACTGGTTCAATTGCAACTGATCGTTGTGGGAAATCTTTAACAAGTTGCAAACTTCGGTTTGGGAATAATAATGAGTTGCCTTTCGGATCGTTTCCTAGTGCAGGTAAAATAAGATGAAGATAAGTGAAGAAATAAAAGCTAAAGCATTAGCTCACGCAAAGGAAGAGATTCCTAGAGAAAGTGTTGGTCTTGTTCATATTGTAAAAGGCAGAGAAAGATATTTTCGTTGTAAGAATCAAGCAGAAGAACCTGAATTACATTTTTCTCTTGATCCTGCTGATTATTTAAAATGTGAACAACAAGGGGAAATTGTAGCTGTTATTCATTCTCACCCAAAGACAAATCCGAATCCTAGTGAAGCAGATAAAGTTGCTTGCGAAAGGAGTAATTTACCTTGGTTCATTGTTAATCCAAATACTGAAAAGTGGGCGTATTACGAACCATCAGGATTCAAGCTTCCTTATGTGGGTCGTCAATGGGCGCATGGAATTGTTGATTGCTATACACTTTGCAAAGACTGGTATGAAAAAGAATTAGGTATTAAATTTAATGAGTACAACAGACAAGATGATTGGTGGCATAAAGGGGAAAATTTATATGTTGATAATTTCAAGAAAGAAGGAATGAAGGAAATTAAATTAGAGGAAATTCAATATGGAGATATGATTTTAATGAATATAGATAGTACTGTTCCTAATCATGCTGCAATTTATCTTGATCAAAATGTAATTCTTCATCACGTCCATAATCGTTTATCAAGTCGTGATGTTTATAAGTGGGGAGGCTATTATCATAAGATGACGGCAACGGTATTAAGGCATGAAAGTCGTTAAGGTCTACGGGGCTTTAAAAGAAAGATTAGGAGGGCAAGGAACCTTCGAGCTTGATGTTTTTAATGCGGCTGAAGCAATAAAAGCTTTATGTTCAAACTTTCCAGGTCTTGATAAATGGTTTGTTGATAGCGGAGAGGATGGAATTGCTTATAAGGTTTTATTAGGAGAGACTGAAATAGGAGAAGACGAGGAGGGAACACATAATTTTGAAAATCTTCTATACCCTTGGAGCGAAAAGGAAGTATTTCACATTACACCTGTCCTTGTTGGAGCAGGAGGAGGTTGGGGGCGTATAGCTTTAGGAGCTGTAATGATTGGATTAGCGTTTACTACGATGGGAGCAAGTTTAGCTTGGACGGCTGCTGTTCCTGGTGTTACTCCTGCTGTTTTTGCAGGCATCTCAGGTGGTTTCTTTGCTAAAGCTGCTGTTTATATAGGTGCTGGACTTGTTTTAGGTGGAATATCTCAATTACTTACTCCTGTTCCAAAAGCTCCACCTGAAGCAAATAAACTACAGAGCTTTTCGTTTAGCGGAATACAGCAGACGACCCAACAAGGAGGGCCGATTCCAATTATTTATGGAAAATGTTTTGTTGGAAGTGCTGTTTTAAGTGCAGGATTAGATACATTTGACGCATGACTAATTCCACAACGAAACAAAATATTGCTGGCTCAGGAGGAGGGTGTTTTGTTGGTACTACTCGTGTATCAGTTCCTGATGGCTATAAGAAAATTAATTCAATTGTAGAAGGTGATATTGTTCTAAGTTTTGACGATCAAGGGAAAATACATGAGGCAAAGGTCTTAAAAGTACATCGACATGAAGAAGAAGAAATTTGGTTATTTAAGTTTTGGGGTGGTGAATCTTTTATCGCTACTCCTAATCATTGGGTTTTAAATCAATTTAATGCTTTTGTGGGGGTTGGGACTCTTAAAGAAGATGATTGTGTAGTTAATCAGAATAATCATTTAGTTCCATTAATAGAAAAAGAAAAGATAGGAGTTGATACTGTTTATAACTTAACAGTTGAAAATCAACATACGTTTATTGCCGAAAATATTAGAGTTCACAATGCAGGACTTGGATCAGGGATTCGTGGTTCTGGTGGAGGCAAGAAGGGAGGAGGAGGTAGTCATACTCCAACAGAAGCAGATGACACCCTCCAAAGTTTTCAACGAGTAGAAGTTATTGATTTACTTTGTGAAGGGCCAATAGAAGGAATTGTTGGTGAAGATGAAAAGAATATTTATTTAGATGGCACACCCATTAAAAGTAGTAATGGAAGTTCTAATTTTGAAGGCTATGCTGTTACAACACGAACAGGAACACAAGATCAATCTTACATCAGCAGAGCAATAGGAAGTCAACAAGAAGTACCAGTAAGTCTTGAAGTATTAAATTCTACTCCACGTATAAGACAAATAACAGATTCGACAACAGACAGAGTAAGAGTTACCTTGAGTCTTCCAAGTTTACAAAAGGTAGAAGATGATGGAGATATTGTTGGTAATTCTGTTCATTTAAGAATCCAAATTCAATACAATGGAGGTGGTTATAATACAGTTAAAGAATGTCATTTTAACGGTAAAAGTAGCAATGCCTATCAACGTGATTACATGATCACTTTGAATGGTGCTTTTCCTGTTGATATTAAAGTTGTAAGAGTTACAGCAGATAATCAAACGACTAAAAATCAAACAGTTACTAATTGGGCAAGTTATACAGAAATTATTGATGAAAAATTTAGATACCCAAATTCTGCTTTGTGTTATCTAAGGTTTGATTCTAGAAATTTCAATGGAATACCGCAAAGACGATATTTAGTAAAAGGATTAAAAATTTCTCTTCCTTCTAATGCTTCAGTTGATTCAGATACGGGAAGGGTAACTTATTCGGGCATTTGGAACGGTTCTTTTGCTGCTGCTCAATGGTGTGCTGATCCTGCTTGGGCGTTATGGGATCTTATGACAAACACCCGTTACGGAGCATCCATTCCAGAAGCTTCTTTAGACAAGTGGGATTTTTATACAGTTTCAAAATATTGCAACGAGCTTGTTCCTGATGGAAAAGGTGGAAATGAACCACGTTTTTCTTTGAATTTATATATGGCTTCAAGGTCAGAAGTATTTGATGCTATCAATGATCTTTCTTCTGCGTTTAGAGGGCTTAGTTATTACGGAGCTGGTACGTTAATTCTTAATCAAGATAGTCCTTCTGATAGTCAATATGCTTTAAATCCTTCTAATGTTGTCGGTGGAGTATTTAACTATAGTGGTTCTTCTCAAAAATCTAGACATACAACAGCGACAGTTGCATGGCAAGATTATGATTTACTTGGAGAAGTTCAGCACGAATATGTAGAAGATGCTGATGGCATTAGTCGATATGGAATTATCAATAAAACGACAAAGGCCGTTGGTTGTTACTCACAAGGACAAGCTCACAGATTCGGAGAATGGCTTCTTTTAAGTGAGCAAAATTTAACTGAAACCGTTACTTTTGGTGTTGCAATAGATAGTGGAATTATTTTATCTCCTGGGATGGTAATTGATATTGCCGATCCAGTGAAAAGTGGGAAAAGAAGAGGTGGAAGAATATCCTCTGTCACTTCGACAAGTGTTTTTAATGTTGATAGTGATACTGATTTTAGTTCAATTGATTTAGCAAATGATCCTGTTTGTTCTGTCCTTTTACCTTCTGGCTTGATAGAAAAGAAAGATGTTCAATCTATTAGTGGAACACAGATAACTCTTACAAGTGCATTATCAGAAACTCCTCAAGTCCAAAGTGTTTGGATGATAGAAACAAATGATATTAAATACCAACAATTCAGAGTTTTAAATATAAGTGAATCTGATCAAAATAATTATTCAGTTACAGCACTTACTTACAACAGTAGTATTTACGATACTGTGGATCGTGATCAGGCACTTTCTATTCCTGATATTAGTAATTTAAGTGCTACTCCTTCTGCTGTTACAAACGTAAGTGGTGTAGAACATTTATATCAAGACGGGCAAAGCATTAAGACAGCATTTGAACTTGATTGGGCTGCTTCTGATGCGACAACGCTTTATAAAGTTAATTATCAATTAAATAATAATAATTGGATTTCTACGACAACAACTTCTGCTGCTCTTCGTATTGAAAATTTAAAAGTAGGGACATTAAAAACAGAAATCCAAGCAACAAACCATTTAGGTTTTTCCAGTCCTTTTGCAACTAATACTTTTACTTTATTAGGAAAGACAGCAGTGCCAGAAGATGTTGCTGGTCTTACTTTTGAAGATGTAAGTCCAAACTCAGGAAGATTAAAATGGACTCAAACAACTGCTCTTGATGTAAAAGTAGGAGGAAAAGTTCATATTCGTCATTCAAGTTTGACGGATGGGACTGGTACTTGGAATAACTCAGTTGATTTAATTGATGCAATTGCAGGAGCTTCTACAGAAGTTATTATTCCAAAACTGGTAGGAGAAACTCTTGTTAAATTCGCAGATGATTCGGGTAATTTCAGTGCAAATGCTACAAGTATTGTTATTCAAACGGCAGCACAAAAGGCAGAAACTTTATTAGTTAAAACTCAAAGAGAGGATTTAATTAGTCCAACACCATTTACAGGTAGCAAAACAAACACAGAATATGATGCGAGCCTTGATGCTTTGCAATTAACTTCAAGTGGTGGAAATGTAAACGCTACAGGCTCTTATCAATTCGCTGATACTTTGGATCTAGGGGGTGCGTTTGCTCTTGACCTCCAAAGATATTTTGTAACTAGAGGCTTTAGACCAAGCGATTTAATAGATGTATGGCCTGATGTTGATGCTCGTTCTGATTGGGATGGAGCTGTCATTGATTCTGTTAATGCTTCCCTTTCTGTTCGTACTACAACTGACGATCCAAGTAGTTCTCCAACGTGGGGCAGTTGGGTCTCACTTAAGAATGGAACTTTTAGCGGTAGAGCTTTTCAAATAAAAACTGACTTAACAAGTGGAGACACGACAGAAAATATTCTTGTTGATGGGTTAGGTTATACCGCAACACTCGACCAAAGAACAGAAAACAGCACAGGCGTTGTTGCTAGTGGAACAAGTGCCAAGACAATTACATTTACTAAGCCTTTTTGGACAGGGACTTCTGCTTTAGGTGGAAGCACAACAGCATACTTGCCAAGCGTTTCTGTTATCGTTTATGGACTTTCTAGCGGTGATTACATCGACATGGGAACAGTTACAGGAACCCAATTTACTGTGACTCTGAAGAACTCAGGAGGGTCAGCAATTAACAAGAATTTCTCTTGGACTGCTGTAGGCTATGGCAGAGGTGCTTAAACTAATGAGGAACTGGAGGTAGGAAATGTCACAGCACGATTACTCGATAGCTAATGGCTCAGGCTCAAGTGTACGTAGTGACATAAATGACGCTCTTGGTGCAATTCAATCGCTGAACTCTGGATCGTCAGCACCGTCAACAACTGTGGCTTATATGCTCTGGTTGGACACAAGTAATAACCTCCTCAAAATGAGGAACGGAAGTAATAATGGCTGGATAGAAATAGGGTCGAGTAATGCAGCAAATTTAGGTCTTGCTTTATTAGCTGGAGCTACATTTACAGGTGAGGTTGTATTTAATTCAACTGGTTCGATCCAGTTGCCATCAGGCACAACAGCACAAAGACCTGGCTCTCCTACGAATGGTGATCTTAGATATAACAGTACTGAACACGAGGTCGAAGCATATAAAAATGGAGGTTGGGCAAATGTTGGGTCAGGACAAGGCGCAACAGGTGGAGATGATGGAGACAACGCTGTTTTCTGGGAAAACCAACAGACAGTGACTCACGCTTATTCGTTAACGGCTTCTCGTAATGCTGGTAGTTTTGGCCCTGTGACGATTAATTCAGGAATTACAGTTACAATACCCTCAACGTCTTCTTGGACAATTGTTTAATTACTTGTTTTTCGCTAAACTTTAGACATGGCAATTACTATTGACGGCAGTTCAGGCATAGCATCGGTTGATGGATCGGCTGGATCTCCATCTATCCGTGGAGACGATAGCAACTCAGGTATATATTACGGAACTGATATTATTTATATGTCAACAGGTGGAGTTCAAAGGTGGAAGCTTACAGATGGTGGTGACATACAAGTTCCTGATAGCTGCAAATTCGAATGGGGAGCGGGTCAGGATTTAGCTATCTACTTTGACGGGTCAAACAGTTATATAAAAGGTCAGGGTGCAGCTTGTGGCAGCATACACATAGACAACAGTGCGGATGCTGACCAAAACATTGATATAAAAGCTGGTCAAGATATTTACCTAAGAACAACTGATGGATCACAGACTTCTGTTCGTTGCGAAAGGGGTGGGCCTGTATATTTGTATAATACTAATAACCTTCGGTTTTATACTGAAACCAATGGTAACACCACTCGATGCGATGTAAATTCTGCTAATAAATTTACACTAAGGAATTTAGATACAACTTCTGGTAGCAATAATCATACTAATGTTATTGAATTTAAGTTTAATAGAACTGGTGGGGGGATGGATTCCTCTGGGGCTAGAGTTCTTGCAGGTAAAGAGAGAGAATGGGTTGGGGGAGCTAGTAACCAAGATGGTTTCTTAGCATTTTGGACGATGTTAAATGAAAGCGTTGGCGAAAAATTTCGAATTGCTTCTAATGGTGATTTAACTGCTACTGATACAAGTATCTCGTCAAACTCTGATAGTCGTCTTAAAACTAATATAGCTAATTATAATTATGATTTAGCTAAATTTAAACAGTTACAACCTAAAACTTTTGATTGGAAAAATCCTGCAATGCACGGTGGAAAATCAGGAGTACGTGGTTTTGTAGCTCAAGACATAGAAGCTGTTGATCCTTACTGGGTTTCTAGTGAAAAAGTAGTACTAACTTATGATGTAGGAGATAATGAAGTTGCTAATCCAGATTTATCTCTTTTAGATGCTGATGGAATAGCTAAAACGTCTAAATTAGGTCAAAAAGATGCAATGTATATTTCTATAATTAATCAATTGATAGCAAAAATCGAAACATTAGAGACTAAAGTCGCAGCATTGGAGGCCGCTTAAATGAGTTCAATTAAACTAAAACACGCTTCAGGAAATAGCATGAGCATTGCGGCTCCTGCAACGAATCCTGCATCTGATTTATCACTTAAATTACCTGCAACTATTGGTACTGCTGGTCAAGTATTAAAGAATAGTTCTACTGCTGGAACGCTTGAATTTGCTGCTGCAGGTAAAGTTCTTCAAGTTCAATACAGCCAATCACAAGCAAACCATGTTTCTACAAGTAGTTCATATGAAAATTATAATGAGATAAATACAGCAATTACACCAACAGCATCTAATAGTCTTTTGATATGTCAATTAACACTTGGAGTAGTGAGATTTTATGAGAATAATAGTCACGAAGCTGAAATAGTATTAGCACTTTCTGATGATGCTGGAAGTAGTTATTTATATGAAAACACACTATGTATCCGTGAATATGCAGGAGATGGTGTAAGACTTGATTCAGCACAAACCACAGATCATATAAAGGTTGCTGGTAGCACAAGTGCTAGGACTTATTATGTTTATACGAAGTTAAACGCTGGAGATGCTTATGAAATAAATCCTCAAGCAAACGAGAATAACGCATCAATGACTATTTGGGAGATAGCACAATGACAACTAAAACAGAAGCTCTTTTATCACTTAAGCCTGGTGCTGAATGGACAATGAAAGATGGAGTTCTAACATGGTTAGATAGTAAACAGACAGAACCTACTGAGTCCGAAATAAATACTGAGATAGCAAGATTAGATACTGAATACACTAATAATAAATATCAACGAGATAGAGCATCTGCTTATCCATCATTAGCAGATCAATTAGACATGCAGTATTGGGATAAAAAGAATGGAACTACTACATGGGTCGATGCAGTAGCTAAAGTAAAAAGTGACAATCCAAAACCATGAGTACATTAAAAGTCAACACAATCAATGCTGCAACCAGTGGACAAGGTGTTGCAGTAGACCTTCAGAATCCTAAAAGCTTTAGAAATTTGATAATTAATGGGGCAATGAATGTTGCTCAACGTGGTACTTCATCTACTGGGCATGGTATGGAAGTTGTAGATAGATGGAATCATTACCGAGAAGGTTGTGATGAAAATCCAACTTTTGCCCAAGCAGATGTTGCAAGTGGTACAACTCCTTATCAAAAGGGATTTAGAAAATCATTTAAAATAACAAACGGTAATCAATCAAGTGGAGCAGGTGGAGATGACTACATAACCATAGATCATAAAATAGAAGCACAAGATATTGCTAATTCTGGTTGGGATTACACAAGTACTTCTAGTTATATAACATTATCTTTTTGGGTTAAATCTAGTGTTGCTCAGATATTTTATGGGTACTTAAAATCTCAAGATGGAACTGCCAAAAGTTATCCATTTTCTACAGGCAGTTTATCTGCTGATACTTGGACAAAAGTTACAAAAACAATTCCCGGCGTTAGTGGGCTTCAATTTGATAATAATAATGAGCATGGACTGCAACTTAGGCTCTTACCGTTTAGAGGAGTAAACAAAACAGATCCAGGTGTAACTTTGGATGCTTGGGGAAACTGGAATAATACGGCTAGAGTCCCAGATATTAGTAATACTTGGTGGAATACCAATGATGCAACATTTGAGCTTACAGGCGTTCAGTTAGAAGTAGGAGACGTTGCCACTGACTTTGAACATAGATCGTATGGTGATGAATTAGCTAGGTGTCAAAGATATTATTTTAGAATGAACTCTGATGACGGAGACGCTTCTATGTTTGGCTTAGGTTGGGCTAGTGCAACTAACTATTTTCAAAATTTTGTTCGTTTTACTGTGGAAATGAGAGATACCCCAAGTGCATTGACACAAACAGGTACGGCTTCTAATTATCGAGTTAATTGGTCAGGAGGTAACAGCAATTGCACTACTGCACCTACTTTCGCAACTGCTACAAAATACAGTTCTAGTTTTTACGTGCAAGCAACTGGTCTAACTACTAACATGGGGGGATTCTTACGATCAAATGACAATAGTGCTTACATTGCTTGGAGTGCAGAATTATGAAGTATAAAAAAGTTAATAATCCTTTTGGCGATGGCCCTCAAATTCTTGCTCGAATTGATGACGATGGTTTAATTCGTGTAACTTGTACTGAAAAGAACCCAGAATACCTAGAATGGGTAGCAAAAGGAAATACTGCCGACCCTGCTGATTAACAATGGCAATTGCACCTGGAACGTATGACATGACGATCCAACGAGCTTCGGATCATAGTGTCTCTGTCACATTAAAAGACTCAGGAGGTAGTGCTGTTAA
>VTLG01006390.1_pt1 | contig 15838 bp, 22 predicted proteins | sample 4694571 | NCBI WGS metagenome assembly VTLG01 (sample SAMN12604809, study PRJNA352737) | marine metagenome | biome: ENVO:00000447; feature: ENVO:00000209|ENVO:00000569|ENVO:01000036; material: ENVO:00002151; isolation source: viral sequences binned using virsorter ...
ACCTGGTGCGGGGCAATGAGTAATGCAACAATGTACACTGCGATAAATATCCAGACGTAATGCATCATGCCGTCTGGCCTGGTGCAGTGCACATGATCAGCTGCTGCATCTGAGCCCAAGCTTCAGCATCCTGATGGACCAGCACATGCGCGCCGTCTCCCCAGTCCAGATACCAGTACTCCAAACGATGGATCTCATCATTTTCGTTAACATATGCGCGCAGCTCGTCGCTGGGGCCGCCCCAGCTGAACTGCCAACGCCAGTAACCTTCTGGTTGGTCGTTGAATGTATGCGGAGCTACATAGTCAAAGCTGAGCGCCTCATACTCTGGATCTTTCAGATCTTCCTGCCGTCTTTTCCATTGGAAGCTCACCAGCTCCCTACAGCTAAGTTGTTTTTGTAATGCCATCTTGTTCCTTTCTAATGTAGGTGAGTCAGGGCGTCTGGCAGAAGGTCCAGCGTTCTTATGGGATGCTGGTCTGCTCAGCTCCTGACTCGATTCATGGTATACTTCGGGCGACCATGCTACCCACTTACCTATATAGTCCCATCTTATTAGATAGTCAAGAGGTAATGAAGATTCTTTTTCACACGGCATCTTCGTCAGCACGTAGCGCTCCTGAGTCATCTACTACTACTATAGTACCGCGACCCGCGTAGCCTCGGCAATGGAATGGAGATCTACCATCTCAGTTACCTGGTTACCGCTGCAGCTTCAGGATCCTTGATGACATGGAAAGTCTAGGGTTTCTGCGGTAATGGAGCTTCGGTACGCTGGTGATGGCAGGTTACGCTGCGGAGACGTCAGGACTATAATGACTTAGAACTGGCGGAAAACGGAGGTAATGGAGAATGGAGAATGTAGTCGAGCATCTCCTTCCAGGCAGCAGGGGACGCGGGAAGGATCCATGACTTACTTGCGTTATCAGGAGACAATGCACCAATGGAGACGACAATGGAAGAAGGAAAGATACACATCAATCTCTCTTCGAGGATCTGATGCATAATAAAACTTCTCCCGCCTTGTCTTGCATGGCTAAAATGCCACGATTTTTGGAAGGGGCTTAACTTCGCTTTATTGACTTTTGTTGATGTTTTTAGTTCTAACCAGAACATTATTCCATCTTTGCAACCATAAACATCTGGGACACCAGGTGAAGCCCAACTCTCTAATCTTGTAAAGAAAACACCAGGCATATTTTCCTTAATGGATTTCCATAATTTCGATTCTGGCTTTACGACCACAACGCCCAAAGAACAATTAAGGCAACTACAACTATAAGTTTATAACCACCCAACATAAAAAAACCGAGCCAAAAAGTTCTTGTGTATTTTTGTGGGTGTTGAACATAACAATCAATAACTATGTCCCTATCAAATTCTCTTTTATTTTTCATGGTGCCTCTTTCATAAGTTCTATCATTTGATTATAATAGATTAATCTAAACTCAAAGTCCTGTGCTGTAAGCATTGCTCTTCGTAGATTTTCTACCCTACGCCAAAACAATGAATCAGTCATAGGTAGCTTAATATACTTATACCGATCTGGTCTTACTAATATTAATTGCATACTTTCTCCTTTTCTAAACGGCTCACATGGTGGCAAGTATATCCATGCTTTACGCCTGATGTTGCCGTCTTAACCTATATAGTCCCATTCTATTTTATAGTCAAGACTTATTTTCTAATTCTTTAATTTCCTCAAACGAAGTTTCAATACTATATTGTTCCTTCAAGTCTTGCAGTTTCTTCTCTACCTCATCTCTTGACATTGAATCAATTGTACCTGTAAGAATTTCTTTCTTGTCCACATACAACCCAGCTATCTGACCACGCCTGGTCTCTGCAGCTACGGCAGCATTATAATTACCAGCAGAAGTTGCCTGATCTCTAATGCGAGCCAATGTAGCCAACGACCTTTCTTGACTACATCTGTATCTTTCCGTGCTAGCTCTAACCTCAGTTTCGATTGCTTTTACAACCTTTGGATTCAGCTCAGGGTTCTGTAACCTGGATGCCAACTCACGACAACTCTTTTTACTATACCCAGCTTCAGCAGCACACTGCGATGCAGACTTCAAACCTTCTGAATGCACTAATAACAATACAAACTTCCTTTGTTTAGGAGTTAAATCAAACAATGCGTCAGATAAAGGTTGTGGTATATATATTTCGTTTTTTTCTTCCATAATGCATCCAAAAAGATGTTTTCTATAAGAGATATTTCAAATATTTTATATAATTGCAATAAAAATTAGCTTTTTGCAGTTATTTTTGTAATTTAATAACATAAAATAACATAAAATAACATTTAATAATGTTAAATAACCCTTATAAAACCTTGTAAATAACAAAATAACATAAATAACATAGTTTAAAAATAAAAATAAAAATAAAAAAATATTTCTAAAATCTTCTATGAGAATACCTTTGGATCTTCACGAACTAATCTTAATGCTTTATCCAACGCCTCTCTGCCGTCAGTCATAATAACTTCCCATTCTTCAGCAGTGTATACTCTATCGTGTTTTGGATTATAAAATTTTATGGAGACATCTCCACAATGTCTACATTTATAGACTTTTCTTACTGGGCTTTCTGGTAGTTTGGTGTACATACCTTTTTATCCTTTGTAACGGAAATAAAACCACATTCTTGGGTAAATTTTCTCTGAAATATATTGAATCCATGACCTCCATGGACTTTATTCTCTCGTGTTGATTGGTCCGTGATGCGAGGATCGCGTCAAGTAAGTCTCGTTGCTTTAGTATCTCCTGGTCGCTCATAAACACCTTTCATTTTAGCCCCCGCCAGGCGATACCTGTGCAGGGGCTTCGGGAGTGAAAACGTGAATTTTCTGTCCCAAACTATAATGGAAAAGATGCCTTTACGCAACTAAAAGGGTGGTTCTTCACCTTTCTTTACTTCAACTACGGGATTACTCTGGATAAATCTTGTAGTTTTTAAACGATTCTGGGTCCAATGGTGGTCCCCAATAGAACGATGTGACATCATCCGAAACCCCGTCACTCCACGTTTGACGGTAGTGTTTACTTTCATTGAGTTCCCCTTGTGAGTCACAAACCTTACACTGTTCAACTGATGTCTCTGCTTCAAATGATAATCTGATATACCCATTTCCTTTACAATGACTGCATGTAATCATAACGCCTCCATAAAATTTTTTTAATTCGTTCCCATCTTACACGAGTAGCTATCTCTTTCCAGTTCCGTGGTTCGCGAAGCGCGTTCTTTGAAACTTTAACATACTCTCGTATTAATCTTTCTTTTAATGGCGTCTTGCGGCCCATTCCATCCCCTCTTTCTCTTTAGCTAATCTTTCTGCTTCAACTCTATTCTCTAGTTCTTCAATCTTTACATTAAAATATTTTCGCACGGACCATCTCCCTGCAAAAAATCCTAAAACAAATACGCCTAATATGGCGCAAATATGCCATAATTGAAACATACCTCCTCCTTTCTACAAAGCATTGTTTTATCATACAGCCAAGTACAGTATTTATCACTCATCTCACCCTGTAAGAATTCATTATATCGACAATCACGCATAAAAGTCTGATACGGCGAATAATATATGAAAATATATACACCCGCCAGTATCGTTCCACATAAGCACAGAATGCCTATTATTTTGGTAATGAATTGTAGCATTTTAAACAGTACCAAATATAGATTGCCTTACCTTCTTCTTGACACATCATGTTATCAGTAAGATATTCTTTACTACACTTATTGCAGCATTTCTTTTCATACTTCCATTCAGGTTTAAGTCTTTGATAAGATTTAAACTTTGGCATGATTGTTTGTGTTCTCATGCTGTTATCTTATTTACTAATTTTCTTTTCTTCGCTTCTTGTTTTACTAAATATGTTATTTGCATACCTGCCGACCTATCGTCGGTGGCGGCTAATTTTTTCAATAATTTATAGGTATCAATGGCGACTGCCACACTTTTAAATTTCTTGATGTTCATCCTGTCTCCTTTAATTTATGTGGCAACTTTGATAAATGTTCCTGCATTTCAATGTCACCAAAATCAAAAGCAGACTGTTCGGGTTCGTGGGCCGCGGACGGTGTAAACTTACGCCCTGCATTATTAGCTAAGTTACTCCACTCTAATGCAAACTCCATAAAGAGATTTGCCATTGTTTCATCATTAAGTCTTTTAGCATCACGGGCATTTTCTATATAAGCTTTCGCACGCGTTAAACGTACCCCAAGACGAAATCCTTCTTTAAATGTCGCCTCGTAGTCTTTTTTAAGTTTCATACTTTTTCCTTTCTAAAAGTGAGTAGGGGGGTTCTTTGACTACCCCCAACCTTTTCCCGTCCAGTCAACATTTCCTATGCTAACAAGTACTTCAGTACCAACCCTCACACCCTCAGTCATTAGACCATACCTTGCGAGAGCCGTGCCTTACAACCTGGAGACTGTTGTTCAGCCATACTCGGAGAATGTTGCACCATTCTCATTTAATTGTTTCTTTAATCTAATTTAATGGGACAGTCAAGAACTTTTTTCAACAAACATATTTGACTCTAGGCACCACGTTTCTACGTATACAGGATTAATACCTGTCTCTTCCGCCCTATTATAAATGCTATTTTCTATAATAACACGACGGTTTTCACATATGTCTTGATTAAAATATAACTCAGCCGTGTGTTTTACGGATGGCATACCAGGTAAAGAAATCATAGAAATTAATAACCAAATCTTAATCACCTGCGTCGCCCCAACTGTCACCGCACTCAACGTCGACTTTACTAGGGACTTTAAGTTTTTGTACACAATTTTCCATAATATCTTTAATCTTATCTTTATCTTTTTCACTTGCAATAGAAAAATCTAATTCATCATGTACTTGTATATGTGCCAATAATCCTTCTTTAGCTAATTCTACCATAGCTGTTTTTATTTGATCAGCAGCAGAACCTTGTATTAACCTGTTTAATGCTTTGTATGTCCAGGCAGGTTTAATATTATTCTTTCCGTATTCTTTAATAGCGTCTTCTTTATCACGAAAAGCTTTAGATCCCCACTGTGTAGCAGATTCCCATTGATCAAATCGACAACGTCTACCACTTATTGTGGTTATAAATTCATTTTCTTCCGCCGTGCGCATTACATCATACGTTAATTTTTTTACAAAAGGCACACGTTGATGATAAGTTTGTAATATTTCAGTGGCTTCTTCTTCGTTCACACCAAGCTGTGACATAAGTTTACCTTTACCCATGCCATAAAACAAACCTAAATTAATTGTTTTTGCTATCTTACGATCTATTCCTGCCATCTCTGACACCATAGTATGGAAGTCTGTTGTGTCATCTTGTTTATACGCTTCAAGAAATGTATCAGCACTTTTAAAATTGTTCATGTAAGCATAATGAACGACGAGCCGCGGTTCTTGTTGCGAGTAATCAAATATACCCCACTCATGGTCCTTCTCAGGTATAAATATAGATCTGATCAGTGGTCCGAGTATCGCGTTTCGTGCAGGTATTTGCTGTAAATTAGGGTTAGAGTAACTAAATCTACCTGTTACCGTTCCTCCTTGGTCGGATCGCATTTGGTGTATCTCAGCATGAATCCTGCCTCGGTACGAATGTTTGGTGATACTCTCAATAAACGTTGTCCTCGCTTTGTTAGTTTCCCTTGCCTCAACAACCATCTTGGCAAGTGGGCTTTTGTGTGATGATAAAAAGTTTTTATCAAACTTTGGTTGGCCCGTGGGCGTTCGGTCGTAATCAATTTTAAGAGCATCAAAAGCTTTTGCCACAGAAGCTGCAGCCCATACTTCCACGTCTTGATTAGTAAGTTTTTTAATAGACGTAAGAAGTTTTTTTTCTTTTGATAGTAAATCATTTTTTATTTTATCCGCTTTTTCTAAATCAACACGAACACCTTTTTGTTTCATCTTAAATAAAACAGGAAACAAATCAGTTTCTAATTCAAAAATATTTATTAAATTTTGTTTTTGTATTTCACCACGTAAGTGATGCCATAACTTTAACGTTACAGCAGCATCTTGTTCTGCATATTCTCCTACGTGTGAGGCTGGAAGCTTCCATAGCTCTCCTTTCGGATCTAGACCCCACATTTTGGCGGCCTCGTAGAGTTGGGTTTCCGATTTCGACTCTTGTAGATAATCTTTACTTAAAGTGTTTAGATCGAAACGAAACCTATTTTCATCTACTAAAGGTGCCGCAATAAGAGTATCAATTATTTTACCTTTGATGTCAACACCCATCGCTTTTAACCAGCCTACATCATAAAAAGCGTTATGAAATATATAGTTTTTATCAGGATAAGAGCATTGTTTTTTAATCCAATCAGTAACTATTTCTTTATCCATGTTGGGCGGTGTTTCGTGAGCAATTGGATAATAACCACACCAACCTTCTACTGCCACAGCAATACCTACAACTTCACCATGCTTACGAATATATCCTGGACCTGTATCTTTAATACCAGGATCACGTGTTTCTAAGTCAATAGCTATTTCATCGTATCGTGATAAATCTGGAAAGTGATCAGGCATAAGCCATTCACTTGGCATACGGTGTACTTTAGGAAACCAATTAGGTTGTTCTTTCATCTATTTCTCCAGCTATTGCGGCATAAGCTGCTAAATCAATATAGCTATCTTTTTTATGCGCGTGTTTTAATCTGGCAATTTTAACAAGGGCCATGCATATTGCAACATCATGTGGTGTAATTTCTTTATCAAGATATGCACTCCATAACTTTGCAATGTTTTGATGGTTAGTTAGTTTATCACCATAGTCTTCTTGGCGATCACCACCAACAAGTTTCTCTGCTTCTTGTAAAATCTTTTGACAAATCATATTGTTTACCTTTCACTATCTCTTACTGCCATAAATACAGGTTCATACTCATATTGCTTTGTTGTTTGTCTTACAATATGCAACTCTTCTTTTGCTCTTGTTGCAGCAACATAAAAAACTCTTGCTTCATCATCTCTTCCTTCCTGACTTTGCATCATGGCGTTGTGTGGACCATAACTCATATCTGTAATTAACATTACTTTTTGTCTTTCGCCACCCTTAGAAGCATGCATAGTAGATACTTCAATCTTTGGTTTAGAATCTAATTTAAAACCAGATTCTAAAATGTTTCTTAAATATGCTTCTTGCTTTCTAATATTTTTACCATTTAACATGTCGTACCACATAATATCTTTTACATCTTTGTTTACAACTTCTGTGTTACCAAGTTCATCACGCATATTAAAACTTACAAATCTTTTTAATCCAAAATGTTGAAACAATTTTTCTATGTCAAATGTTTCATCGTGATCTCCTTTAAATTCACCATGCCCTCTATTAATTCTAGTGCTGTCCATATTTTTATATAAAATTACAACGTCCGCACCAATAACTTCTTCTCCTCTACATAATGCTGTCCAACATTTTATAGCTTTTAAATAATCATATTGAATAAAATTTTTTCCATACACTTTAAATATGTGTCCTTTTTCAATCAAACTTTGTATTACTTCTTGTACAACAGAGTGAGTTCTACATAAAATTAACCACTCTCCTTCTTTAATATGATCGCCTAAAGGTCTGGAAATTAAGACTTTTATCTCTCCATCCTCTTGTCTAGGTAAATATTCTTTTTGTACTCTTCGTGAAATATTATGTGCTAAATTTGTGGCAATTCTGTGCACCCTTAAAGGTATACGATAGGATTGTTGTAGTTGTATTATTTCATTACCAGATGTTTGATCTGCCATTTCTATAAAATTTTCTATGTCTGCTCCAGCCCAACGAAAGATTGCTTGATCATCATCACCCGCAACATATGTTTCTTTTGCACCTGATTCTTTTTGTATTTTATCAACCACTTGCCATTGATGTAAGGATAGATCTTGAGCCTCATCAATTAATAAATATTGTAAAGGAGGAACATCCCCTGTTTTTAAAAAATTAATAAAATAATCATGATACTCTAATTTTCTGTGCACTGCTTTATACTCAATTAAATCTTTATCCATTTGACGTATCATATCTCTCGCACCTTCATCATTTACTTTTCTGTATTTTAATATTTCTGTTATTTTATCTTCATCATCTGGATATTTAGAATTAGCTAAATTAATTATATCTTGATATTCACTACCAGGTGTAGGCATAGCTATATCTACACCATTTCCTTTTTTCATTTTATTTACAAATTTTCTTCCCGTGTCTTTTGATAATTGAACATAATCATCTTCATCCATAATATCATCTTGACGTAATCTTAATTGTTTATAAGCAATAGAGTGAAGTGTACAAAAAAACGGAAACATTTTTTTAACATTGTCCCCAACCTTTTCTCCAGAGCTTGTATCAATACCCATAATTCTATCACGTATCTCTTCTGCAGCTTTAACTGTAAAACTAAGATAAGCTATTTCCGTGGTCGGTGTGCCGCGATCTAAAAACTCTTGAACTTTCTTTTTTAAAAACGTTGTCTTACCTGTGCCAGGAGGACCTATAACTATCTTTCTGTGCATCAGTATACTCTTTCTTTTTGTTCTATCTCTGGATCTTGAATCTCGTATTCTTTCTCCATTATATCAATAGGAACTTTTAAACATCTTGTAGATTTATTTTCTTCTCCCTCTTTTTTACCAGATGTATTTTCAAGAGAATGCTCACAATTAAACTCTTTCATCAATATCTTTGATGCCATTCCTTTATCAATATTATATTTTTTTCTACTAAAATATTCCCAAAGATACGCTGTTTTAAATACAAAGAATCCATTGTCCGTATATGTTTGACCAAGACGAATGTCCCTTTTAGATTTAGCGCCTCTTGTATTGTCAATAAATGTTTGTAAGTATCCAAGAAGTTCTCCTTCTTTTGTTGCTTCTGCAGGTAAATAAACAATTCTTTTTTTAGCTTCCATGTCAGCTAGTAATTCATTTTTTGTTTCATGCCACTCTAATTTACTTTTAGGAAAAGGTTCCCAATTTGTCTGTAATGTTACAGAATGAGAAAATGTATCCCAACCATTAGGTTTCATACATTCATTTGGTATCTCTACGAGTTTTCCATTTACAGTAACTTCATAAAAAATATTCTTTCCTTGATATTTAGTTAAACTGTATATGTCATCACTTGCACCCTTACCTACACCAAACTTTTTTTGTTTGCATTTTGTTTTATTACAAACGTTAGCAAACAAAGGTAAGTTGCATTTAAAAAAATATTTTTTTTCATTTTGTACTTGTTTGTATATTGTTTGAAATTCTTTTATATTTAATTGAGGTTCACAATATTTAGCATTGTACTCTAATAATTTAGCTTCTAAATTTTCAGGAAAACGTTGACGTAAGTATATTCCTATTTGAAACAAACCTTCATTTCTTTGTCCTGATCCTAATTTGTTTGCACATAGTTTTACTAAACAAGGTGGAGCATGCTCAAAATCTATCTTAAATGTGTCATCAGTATGCGTTTCTGGTATGACTACATTGTTAAGATTATCAACGACTTTTTGCTCATAATATTCTAAAAACTGATCGAGAGAAAGTCTCTCCCCCTTATCATTAAATGCATATCTTGTTGGAAAGTTTGGATCGTTATATGGCAAATTTAAAAAATTACCTGTGCCATTCTCGTTTAATTCAAATTGTTTTGGAAAAATTTCTGCCTTTGGATGTTCAATCCAAATTGATATATCTTTTAATTTCATATGCATTTCTTTTGCAGACACTTCATTTTTTACAAAAAGAAATATATGAGCGCCCCCACTTTTTGACCTACATACAACCAACGGTAATTCTGATTCAGACAGTTTCTTAATTAAATTTTTATGATCAAAACCATCGTAAGAATCTATGTCTATTGCACCCCATGCACATAAATTACTTTCATTTATTGGAATTATACCGATTGAATTAATCCCACCATTTAGATGTTCTTCCCAATCTTTGTCGGTTATTTCTCTTTTAATTACAAAAGAAGAAGATGATTTTTTATTTTTTTCGTTTGTTTTTTCGCCAGTTCTAGTCTGACCAAAGGCTCTATTTAAACCTCTAAATATATATTTAAACTTTTCTTTTGCGTCCATAATCATCTTTCTTATACCTAATTGAGGGAGCAATATTTACTTTTGGAGGAAAATATGCCGCTCCCTCGTTTTAATTAACTTAAATGTTTAGTACGGAGTTTTTTCCCCGTCGTCAACACTTTCGTCATCATGCTTAACTTTAACTTCACCAGCATCTACAGACGCGGAGAAAGCTTTTGCTTGTGAATATAAGTCAGCATCTTCGATTGGACCGACTCGAGAGACGTCCCAACCAAACCATTCACCCAAATCATTAGATTCTGCAATCGTTTTCAATGAATAAATGTGGGAGTATGAAGGAGGTGTAAATAACCCCTTCGCACCTTTTAATTTTAACCCGAGCATCAAAGAATTCCATCTTTTTGATTTCTTTCTTTGTGTGCTTTTCATTGCGATTAGAGCCTGTGACCAGATTCCGTTTTCGCTTTTAACTAAACAAAAATGATTAGCCGTATCTTCGATATAATTACCATTTGATAATCTATCTTTACGTTGATCATCTCGTTGAGTTTTTGACAGTACATCACTGTCTCCTGGGTAGATATTTACAGGAGCGCCTGCGCCCTTGCCTCTATCTTGCCATTCAATATATTGACGTGAATAAGCGCAAGGTATTACCTGTACTCCTTTTTCACCGCCAAATATTTCTTTTGTTAGCGTGTTGTAGATCATTCCACTCTCCGCTCCCTCGATGTATTGAGGATCCCTCTTCTTAATCTGTGGTGACGTATCACTTAGAATACGAAGAAAAGGAATAGCAAGGTCTTCCATACCCAATTTACCTAATCCTTGATCAGCGTCAGCCTCAAAGATACTAGGGTCAAATTGAACAACGTTTCCTGCTTCTTTAGTTTTTACAGCGTTTGCCATATTTACTCCTTATTTTTTCTTGGTTATTTTAGTCTTCTGTCCGATAAACAAACTAAAAGTATTGTCTGGAACAGATCTTCCTTCTTGATGCCATTTTTTAATAGTGGCTTTCAGTGTCGAAGGATGCACTGAAACTTTTACTTCAGGAATAAGCCCCATGTTTTTTATCTCTTCTTCAAGATGTTTAGCCATGTTGCCTTCTCCCTTACCGAAACTCATACCTACTTGGTTTTTAATTATATCACCAAGACCATTGTCCTCTAACCAATCATAACATGCTTTTGATTTTTCAGCATCTTTTGGTATGGACACGTAAATATCTTCTACTACATCTACTTTTGATCCATCATTCATAGTTGTTGATGTCATTCCTAATTCTTGCATTTTACCTGGTATAACCTCACCAGATAATTTTCTGTGTTTTTCTTTTAAATCTTTTAAGTGTGCTTCTGTGTTTTCAATCTCAGATTCCATTTGCAATTGTTTACGCAACAATTCTGCAACAGACTCAAGACCAGTTTGATCTATATTAGCAACATCTTCTTCAAAGTTTATCTTGCTCATCTATTTCGCCTTTCTCGTTCAAATTAATAGCTACAGGATAATAACGTTGTTGTTTTTTATCCCATTTTAAAATATTAAATCTACCCCTGTTCATTTCAGCGGCAATACAGCAACAGATACCCATTGCAGCAGGATCTCCCATCATTAAAAGATAATCATTATCATCAAAATCTTTTAATTTTCTTTTTAAAGTACGTATTGCAGGTTGTGGACTAAACATAATTTGACGTCCACTTTCAAATAAAACAACAATGTCTCCATAATCAGCCGCACCTAAAACGTTTATGTAAGGATTTTCCTGTACTAAAAATACAGTTGGCTTACCTGGTTCTTTTGCTTTATTAAAATCGCTCATACTTTCTAAGTTCTCCTTTACACTTGTATTTTCTTTTTACAACCATTATATTGCAATTTTAGAAAGTTAATATGGATTATAGATTTAAAACGAAGCCGTTTCAACATCAATTAGATGCATTGAAACAAAGTTGGAATAAAGAAGTTTGGGCCTTATTTATGGAGATGGGTACAGGTAAAACTAAAGTATGCATTGATAATATTGCTATTTTGTATGATAAAGGCAAGATAAACGCTGCACTTATTGTTGTACCAAATGGTATAAAACGTAATTGGCGTAACGAATTAGGTATACATTTATCTGATCACATAAACTACCGCGTAGGTATATGGTCAGCATCACCAAAGAAAAAAGAAAAGGACGAGCTTGATCAGTTGTCCGTGAGCGTTGATGACTTAACCGTTCTTGTTATGAATATAGAAGCGTTATCCACAGTTCGTGGTCGTGACTTTGCAAAAAGTTTTCTTACAAGAAATAATTGTTTGATGTGTGTAGATGAATCAACAACAATAAAAAATCATTCAGCAGCACGAACAAAGAATATATTAAAATTAGCAGAGCTAGCAAAATATAGACGTATCATGACTGGTTCTCCTGTTACCAAGTCACCTCTTGATTTGTTTTCACAAATACAGTTCCTTGATCCGTGGTTGTTGGATCAACAATCGTACTACAGTTTTCGTGCAAGGTATGCTGTGATCGTTCAACGTAGTGTAGGTACACATTCTTTTCAACACATTGTCAAATATCAACGATTAGACGAATTACAGGAAAAAGTACAACATTTTTCGACTCGCGTCTTAAAAAGTGATTGTTTAGACCTACCTGAGAAGGTTTATACGAAGCGGTCTGTGTCATTGACCCCAGAACAATTAAAAGCTTACACAGAGATGAAAAAAGCGGCAATAACGTTCTTTGAAGAAAATGTGATGACTGCTGCCTCTGTTTTGACACAAATGATACGCTTACATCAAATAACATGCGGCCATGTAAAAACAGATGACGGAGAAGTAAAACCAATTAAGAATAATCGTATAAAAGAATTACTAGAGGTACTTGAGGAAACAGATGGTAAGGTTATTATCTGGGCCGTGTACCGTTATGATATACAAGAGATAGAAAGAACGTTAGGAGAAAAATATGGCAAAGAAACTGTGGCAACTTATTATGGTGATACCAAAGATAGTATACGTCAGTCTATTGTTGACAGGTTTATGGATGTTGATGACCCTCTTCGATTTTTTGTTGGAAATCCCAAAACAGGAGGTTATGGCCTCACTCTTACTTCTAGTCACACTGTTGTGTATTACTCTAACGATTACTCATTAGAAGTACGGTTACAATCAGAAGACCGAGCGCATAGAATAGGGCAAACATCAAAGGTGACATACGTAGATTTAATGGCAGATCATACAATAGATGAGAAGATTGTCAAATCTTTGAATGCTAAAATAGATTTAGCGAGTCAAGTTATGGGTGAAGACCCAAAGAAAATATTATTCGGCTAGTGCCTGCTCAAGTAATATCTCAAGCCTTATTACTCGTTCTTTTATTTCTGGTATGTCTTGTAGTATTATTGCTTCTAGTTGTACTGACTTTGATTCAAGCGCTTGTACACGTTGTGCTAGCATTCCGTATGTTCCGCCAGCGGCGACAAGTATCAAACCAAACCAAATAATATTTTTAAGACTGTTATCCATCGTGCATTGTATCGTTGATTAATTTTAAAACATTATAGACACTACCACCATCCTTGTAATTTAAATTAGAAAAGTCTGCTGATTTTATTTCATCTCCTAGTTTTGGCATGGTAGATATATTTTCACTATAAATAGGACCACCTAGCGGCGCATAGTTTGGATTATTAAATGTAGAAGGTGCATACTCATTAAAGTTGAATTCTCCTCCTTGACCTAATGGTGCATCGTATTGTACTCCTGTTTGTATTACAGGGTAACCTTCCATTCCAGCTAAAGGATTATCAGGGTAAGTGCCTGTTCTAGGTAAATTTAATCCAGGATAACCATAAGGCATAGCATCCATGTCTGCGTCTTCACCTACTTTAGGATCAATTATTCCTTCTAATTCTGATTCTTGTGTTTCATCAACTAAAGAGCTAGCTAAATTATCTTGATTAAGTAAACTATATTGATTTAATAAACTTCTTTCAATTTCTTCTTGTGCCTCTTTATCTTCAGCTATTGCAGGATCGTATGGTTCTTCACCAGCTAATATTGCCTCTTCCATTGCACCTGGTAGCATGTAATCTTTATCATATATATAATCTACTCCGTAAATGTCACCAAGAGGTGTAGAGTCTCCAGAAACTTCAGCTATGTTTGGCTTCTTATCTCTCTCTGCAACAATTTGTTTATTTATGGTATCTAAATAATTTTGGTAGGCTGATTGTATATTTGAACCAGCTTCTTGACCTTGTTCAGTGCTTAAAAGACCTGACAAAGTATCTTTTATTTTACCTGCACCGCCCGCTATACTTTTTGCTAGTTGTCCAAACATAGTGCTTCCAAGTATGTTTTCAGGAACAGTGGTCATAAAGGCGTTTAAACCAGCTCCTTTTAAACCAGAGTTTTTATATATCTCCATGTTAAGAGGGCTTGCTGATATAAAATCTTGTATGTTTTGTTGATATAAATTTGGTGTGGAAGAAGCGTAAAAATTATAAATAGCTTTTTGAGCCTCGTTCATATCTGCATAGCTATCAGGCATGTTGTCTGGTTCAAAGACACCACCTTCTTTTATAAATTTGGGATTAATTACTACATTTCCAGGTTTGTTTTTATCGTCTATATTAGAAACAATATTATTTAATTCATTTACTGCACTTTGTACTACTTGTTCTGTTCTTTCCTTTGGAGGTATATATCCTGCACCTTGATAGCCCGAACCTGCTGCTTGTGAATATACATTAGTACTTGATGTGTCAGGAGGATCTTTTTTATCTTCTTTAGGTGGTTTAGGTGGCATATATCCGCCTACTGCACCGACAGATGTTCCTGTGCCACCATCATAATGTGGGTTATGTCCTGATACGTGTGGCATTACGCAACTCCTTGTCTAAGTGATGCGAGGCCCGCGTTTGGATTACTTCGTAAAGCTATTGCTTCATCAAGATTTCCACCAGCTAAAGCAACTCTTTGCGCATTATTCATTGGTGCTGCCGAAGCTGTCTCTAAAGCACTCATATCTGTTGGTGTAAATCCGCCTGTTGGCATATCAAAACCACCCATACCCATGTTAGGATCAGCTTGCATTGCTGCAATTTCTGGACCCACAGGTACGCCCATACCAGCCTTTGCCGCACCAGCAGCATCTTCTACGTCTTGTGCTCTTGTATTGTGAACGGGTGATTGTTCCATATCTCCAATAGTAATCAATTCTATAATATCGTCAATATTATTAATATCGTATCCAGCCATTACAGCTCTTTCAGGATCAAATACCGTTCTACCTATTGTCACCAAAGCTGATTTTCTTGCTACATCAGAAAGTGATGGATCCAATACTTTTGTCATACTATCTAAAAATTTAGGATCAGATAAAGCATTCATACCAAATCTTGCCATTAACATTACACCAGCAGAACTAATAGGGTTTGCTAAAACTGCACCACCTGTAAATAGATTAGCAATTGATCCAAGACCACCTAACACACCACGACGTTTAACAAATGATGAAACGTTTCCGTAATTAGGAACTTCAACGGCTCTTGCTAGTTCAATAACTTCACTTATTTTATCTACCATTTCTTCAGCGTGTTTGGTTTTTACCGCTTCGGATCCTGGTACTTGAGATTTAAACATTTCTATTACACCTGCTCGTCGATTATTAGTAAATCCTCCATCAATTATAGAAAATGCTTTAGCAATTTCATCAAGGTCCATAATTGGAATGTTGTAATTAATTGTTTGTGTTCCT
>VTLG01012161.1_pt1 | contig 15835 bp, 17 predicted proteins | sample 4694571 | NCBI WGS metagenome assembly VTLG01 (sample SAMN12604809, study PRJNA352737) | marine metagenome | biome: ENVO:00000447; feature: ENVO:00000209|ENVO:00000569|ENVO:01000036; material: ENVO:00002151; isolation source: viral sequences binned using virsorter ...
GGTCACCGTTGACGTGAAATCAATCATAGGCGTATCGCGGATTGATACACCCCCTGTATCGAGGATTGATACACCCCCCCTGCCGAGGATTGATACACCCCTGTATCAAAATACGGCACACCCTGTGTCAAAACACGATACACCCCCCCTGCCGCGGATTGATACACTTACAATAGAGGATAACAATTATACTACAATTAATAATACAATTGAGGATCAACAGCGCGCGAGAACTGAGAGAGAGAAAAAAATGCGACTCGCTCAAAAACGCATGAAGAGAAGTTACAGATAAGAGAAAACTGATAAGAGAAAACTGATAAGAGAAAACTGATGAGCAACGAAATGATATCACTAGCCGACGCACTACCCCCAACAATCGACAATCATCTCAGCGAGTTAAAAAAGATCGCTCGGGCGAGGTCCTCAGCCGCAGGTAACCCCGCCCCAAATTTCGGCGACTGGTCACACCTAAATCATGAAAACCTCGAGGCTGAAAATTTCATCGAACGCGGCGAGGTCACATTAACAGCGTGTGACGTCCCATTTTGTGGACGATGCCAAGAGGGTTATTTTTTCAGTCGGCCGAAGTTCTCGCAGGCGTTCGACGCTTTGGAGTGTCAATACTGTGAGACGCCGAGGCGCTTTATCGACCGACTCAACAAGCTGAGACTACCCGCCGACGCGGTCGAGATGTCGTTTGATCGTTACGAGTACGAATCACAACATCATTTCGATGCTGTGAACTACATGAGGCGATGGATTCAGCGCGACCCCGAAATCAAGCGACCGCCGGCGCTCTTTCTATGCGGGTCATCAGGTAACGGCAAATCGTCGGCGCTGTATTGTTTCGCAAGAGAGGCGGCGTATCGTGATCGATATCATAAACCGCATCTCCGGCGGCGAGCTCGTTACATTTCACACTCGGCGTTGATGAGTTCGATTCGCGCGACGTTCTCCGACCGCAATGCAAAAGACCCGCTGAAGAATTGGCTAAACGGGGTCAACCTGCTACTCGTCGACGAACTCGGCGGCATAGGGGGCAGCGCAAATAAAACCGGTTGGTGGATTGATCAATCGACGCAACTACTCGAACAGATCTATCGTCTACATCGATCTGGTGAGCTCGCCGTCGTGTTCACTTCTAACCTAGGGCCGCGGGGTTTACATCGCGCATTCGGCGAAAATGAAGCGGTTAAGAGCAGACTGCGGTTCATGTTTCAACATTCGACAGTAGAGATGCGCGGTCGTGATCGTCGCGTTGATGCCGATTGTGTCGGCCCTTGGTCGTTCTGATTAAAATAAAGTTAAAATATTTTAAAATATATTTGACAAGAGTTTTAATTTGGGGCATAGTAAAGAAGTCAACACGACGCAACCAAACCGGCACCGGCCGAAGGAGAGAAATGAATATTACTTACCGATGGAAAATTACAAAAGATTACACAGCTCAAGGAATGCCCGCAGAATATGATGACACCGGCGTCGAAGGTCCGCGCGGCTTAAACCGTGACCTCGTCGCAAACCCCGCCCAGTTCTATATGTATGATGATGACGGCAATATATATTATAAGGGTGTAATATACGGAGTTTACACTGGGTTTGAACCTCTTGATGATTTTGGTGCCCCGCTTGCAGGCTGCACATCAATACATGTTAAAAAGTTGTGTTACAATCCGAGTTAATGGCCCATCGCAGAGAGTAATGATTGTGAAACGAGTAGCAATAATCACATATTTTACATGTAGTTATAAAGTTAATGGGAACGTTTATATAAGAAAAACTCACGATGGATTTACTGACTATAATTATGGGGTCATTCGCTGTTTAGATAACTTATGGATTGTGGAGTTAAAACACTCGGCACAAGCAAAAACGTTTAAAATTTCACCACATTTATCAACCCCTGATCGAATCACCGACAGAGACATTAAAAGAGCACTAAAAAACGCAAAGTCTTGGATTGAAGACAACGCAAACGCAGAGAGTAATGATTATGAAAATACTAAAAGAGACGACGATTCAACGCTATGACGCTCGGCAGCTGCGCCGGCACCTCGACCGCTTCATGACCTATTTTGAACTCGCGTGGTTTGGTGCAGCACCTTACCGAATTGATCAGTATCAGGTGTATTATCTAAACGGTTTTATCTCCGATGATCATGCTTATACCCCTTACTGCAACCTACACGACCGCGACGCGCTTATCGCCGCAATTCGCGATTGTTATCGGCAAGTGTTTCCGATTCCGTTTTGAGCTTGACCGCGACGCACTCATCGCGCTAGGGTCGCAACCCTTCAGGGGCTGAAACTCTAATAACACAACATTTACGAGCTTATGAACCACAGCCCCTTTAAGGCGTCGACGTAGTGTTGACGCCTTTCTTAATTTTGCTTGCACCCGCCGCGCCGATCATCTAATATCACACGACCGTAAAAAGCGGTGAGTGATGATTGGAGCAATGATGAATCAGGTGACGCTAGTCGCAAACCTCGGCGACGACCCCGAGATGAGGACGACTAAAAACGGCGCTCGGTATGCTTACATTCGCGTGTGTACGTCTGAGAATTATCAAGACAGTCGCGGCGAGTGGCAAACTTCTCGCGAGTGGCACACGCTCAAGATCTGGAATAAATCAGCCGAGCGAGCTGCGAACACATTGCGTAAAGGCGATCTTGTTTCGGTTGTCGGCAGTATGAAATCTTTTCAGGGCGAAAAATCGAGACTTTGGGAGATAAGCGTTAAAGAGTGGCGCAACCTCTCCGCCCGAGGCGATAAGGGCGTCGAGCGCTCAAACGATTATCTATTACCCCGTGAACCCGTCACCGCGTTCGATACGAGCGACCACACACCGACACCTTGGGGCGAAGGATTTACGCGCCGTTAAACAAATTTTGAGAATTGATTGAAAATGAACATGATAAAACAACTTGATAACGAAGTCGCAGAGATGCACCGACACGCGGGCGACCTCTTTGAAGATTTTTTTATTAAAATGGTGAAGAGCGAGTTTGATGAAGACACCCGCAAAATCACCGATGTGAGAACATCGTTTGCCGATATGTCGACACCTTGTCGTGTATCTGTTGAGTTAAAAAGCCGAAAATGGACGCGCGGGCACCCTTGTCTTACTCGATCTGATTTTCTTTATGAAAACAGTTTCAAGCAAATTCGGGCGGGGTTAGAGTTTGCAAGTCGCAGCGGTTCAAAATACGCATTTATCGTTGGTGTTCATGAGTTTGACAACATTCAAACCTTGCTATCATTAAAAAGCGATATGCGTAAGTTTCTTGCATCATATAAGTGTGTACTTGTGCTTTTCGGTGACTGCGACGGCGTAACGTACCGTATTTATAATATACATGAGTTGCTGACTAATTTAAATAATGAGTCATTCAGAGAGAAATTGACAGACGATCATAACGGCGAGATGAGATCGCTTGACGTCAAAATCAACTTAGGTCTTGAGTTAGACCCAAATCGGATGTCTTGGAATGAAAAAAAATGGGCACTTTACTTTAATCAAAACAATTTAAGTCAAGACTCAATTGTGTTTGATACTCAGCGCTTATATCCATTCAGTGAGCTTATGTATGAGTCGGTTATGCTTGAAGGGTCGACTCGCCAACATGAACGAGGTTCAACTTATGGTAGCACCTTGGTTTCTCTTAAAAATCTTGAAGTATCAAAAGCAACTAAACATGCGTTAAGAGTAAGTTTAAAAAACGCCAATCTTAAATTTAACCGCATCCACGTATTAGACCCAGAAGCTCTTTTCGTTGCGATAACAGCTATTCATCTTTGGGCAAAATGTAAAAACGATGTACGGCGTCAAGAAGTTGCAGAACTACTAAAGTCGAAAAATCTTAAGTTACCCGTTAAGCTTTGGAATATTGCAGCCAGTTACCAAGGAAGTTATCGATGGTTATGGCGACTTCATGAAATTTTAGAGTCAAATCACATCATCCAAAATTATCTTTTAATTGATCCGGTGACTTTTGATTATAAAGGTATGCCTCACATAGAGTGGACTCATGAAGATCATGTAAGCTCTATTTTAAGGCATTTAGACAACTTCGCCGAGGTTCAACCAGTCGCCGAGGTTCAACCGGTCGCTGAGGTTCAACCGGTCGCTGAGGTTCAACTACTGCATCTCAGATTTGAACTTGATAACGCACTAAGAAAGAACAGATACTTAGAAAGTGTAATCGAGAATTACAAACAATACATTGCCGCCTATCATGAACATTAATCGACAACGAGCGGATGATATCCCGTATTGATTGTTTAAGGTTAGTCAACGATGAACGATACAATTTATCAACGAGAATATCGACGGGTTCAGAGAGCAAAAGAGACACCCGAGCAACGAGAAAAGCGACTCGCATACCAACGAGAGTATCAACGACGCAAACGCGAAAACGAGACACCCGAAGAACGAGACGAGCGACTCGCGAATCAACGCGCCGCGAATAGAAAGCATAGACATGAGCAAAACTGAAGAGTGCAAGGGCCGCAACATTCTCGCACGGTTGCAAGAGTTAATCATCGGCAGACTAAGCGAGTTAAACCCCGAAAACCCCGAAGATGTGAATATTCGAGACGCATGTGATACATTATATCATCATATTGAGAGCGTTTTGAATGCGCTGCCGATTGATGAAACTAAAGAGTAAATTCTTACAAATCTTACACTCTAACGCGCGCGCGTGAAGTATGACGAAATCAAGAGAAGTTCGAGACCAGTTACTTGAAGAATTGAGAGCCGGTTTAACGATAACCGACGCATGTGCTCAAGTGGGTATAACCAGAGTAACATACTATGCATGGTTAGAGGATCCGGAGTGGAGTCTAGAAGTAGATGCCGCTCGCACATTTCCGCGGGCGCAAATGACGAACGTGATGATACAGGCGGCGCTTGCGGGCGATTGGCGGCCCGCTCATGCCTATCTTAAAAGCGTTGCGCCTGACGAGTGGAGCGAGCGACGAGAGGTTGACCTAAACGTAAATAATTCAGGTTCCGACGGGGCCGCGCTCGTTCAAGACATGATCGCTCAATTGCGCACCGATCTCGAATCATCGACAGAGTCAACAGACGATGAATACGCCGACGCCGACGATTAAACTCAACGAGCTACAACGCGAGATCATCACAGCGATAACATGCGATCAACGAGTCATCGCAGCGCGCTGTGGTTGGGGATCAGGCAAGACCGCGGCGCTAGTGTTCGCGCTCCTCTACGTCTCTCAAATGCGGCCTAAGACCTCTTCTCTTCTGATCACAGACACGAATCCGCGTTATCAATCTGTGCTCATGCCTGAGTTGCAAAAATGGCTCGGCGCGATTGGTTGGGTATATAATCACACGCTGAGAAAATGGACCGACCCCGACACGAAATCATCGGTTTGGTGCCGTGCATACTTCCGACCGAATACGCGAGACACGACGCACAACCCGCTTGAAGGGCTCAACATTACGAGCGGCGTTTGTCTCGTTGACGAGTGTCAAACCCTCACCGCCGAAGTCGCACAAAAAGCGCTCGGTCGTCTTCGGTCGGGTCCATCGCCGATTATGATCTTGGTCGGGTTGCCGGTGTCGGGTGCATGGTGGGTACAGTTAGCAGAGACCGCGGGGTGTAAGCCGCTGCTATTTACCTCATACGTTAACGAAGCGAATCTATCAGAAGCATGGTTTGAAGCGACTAAACTTCTGCCCCCCGCCGAACGCGAAGCGATGGTTATGAATCGCCCGCGGCCGCCGTCGGGTTTAGTCTATTCGGAGTTTCGCGAAGATGAGCACGTTTTAAATGATTGGGTTTATCATCCGAGCATGAGCGGCCGCATCGCGATCGATTGGGGTTTTCGTAAACCATCGGTTTTGATCATCGTACATGACCCCGACTTAGGGGCCGACGTGATCGCTGCCGAAATGAACCCCGCAGAGGTCACCGTCGAAGAGTTAGCGCGGTTGATTCTTTGCGTCGCGTGGCCAAGGTCGCTAAAAGATCGCGCACCCTCTTCGCGCATTTGGCTCGATTATGGGGTCGCGGATAAAGCAGGGCGAGCCCGCAATGATCAGACCGGTCGTTCGGCATTTAGGGCGATGAGAGCGGACCCGCCGCGGGGTTTAGGTATGCCGCTTAGGAGCAATACCGACCCGATACGCACCGACATATTAAACGGGGTTCAACGATTGAAGCGGGCGTTTTCGCGTGGTCAATATCGGATCACTCGCGAAGTGTGGACCGCGGGCGAACGGGCGACGGGTAACTCGATTCGCAAAGCGCTTTTATCGTATGGTTGGGATAATAAAGAACTTCCAAAAAAGGACGGGCGCGAAGATCCGGTTGACGCTTTAAGATACGATTGCATCACTTGGAATTGGGGGGAAACATTAGTAGATCGCCGGCAGTACACCGCGGCCGCACCTAGCTCGCGACGGGTGCGCGTCGGCACAGGTAAATCGAGGTCGTTTTGAATGTGGATACTTCCGGAAAACTTAGACATCTCTCACTTTGCACCGGATACGGCGGTATTGATATCGGGCTTAAACGAGCTCTCGGAGATATCAGCGCGGTCGCTTATGTGGAAATCGAAGCCTTCGCCGTCGAGAACTTGGTCGCGAAGATTGAAAGCAACTTGCTCGACGTGGCTCCTATTTGGACGGATCTTAAAACCCTCGCTTGGTCAAGTTTTCGAGGCTGCGTTGACATCGTCACCGGCGGGTTTCCTTGTCAACCATTTAGTGTTGCCGGAAAAAAAGACGCCGACACCGACGCGCGGCATTTATGGCCGTACATCGTTAAAGGGATCGCCGAATTGGGACGACCTCCCCTTGTTTTTCTGGAGAATGTCGAGGGCATCATTAGCAGCCGACTCAAGGGCGATCAGTGGAGCGACCCAGAATCGACGCCCGTTTTGCTTCATGTCCTTAGAGAATTGGAGAGAATGGATTACCACGCGACGGCGGGAATATTTAGCGCGGCTGAAGTCGGCGCACCCCATCAAAGAAAGCGCGTTTTCGTCTTGGGTGTGCGCTCCGATCTTGGGCAGTCAGGGCGCGCTATTGTTTCAACAATGCTTAGAGCCACAAGCGGAGAGGGGTCTAGCGTGGAACACACCACAGGCAAGAGATCACAAGGGTGTAGATCGCAACAAGGCAAAACGAGGGTTCTCGCCAAGTCTGCCGAATCAAGTGCATACCCCGCACCGCGAGGATCAAAACAACGACCATTTGAACCGCCACGAATCACGACCAAAATTAAATCCGAGGTGGGTAGAATTGTTAATGGGGCTGCCTATCGGGTGGGTTATGCCCAGTTGTGCCGATCCGTGGACAATCGAGTTGGTGAACTACGATTGCTTGGAAACGGAGTTGTGCCCGCAACCGCTGACCGAGCGTTTAGAGTCCTTTGGGCAAGATTGGAAGAGTCCCATTTCTAGCGACGGCGAAGGCGGCATCATGCGATATGTTGAGGGCTCATCGGGTAAATATAAACTAAGAGATCAAGTGAAATGGTCGAATAATGGTTTGCCCTAAAATCAGGATTTATATTGAGCCAAGACACTTTTTGAATTCAATATTTATAATGTTTATGTAGGTGAACACACTCCTCGTTTTGTATTTGAGGATTTTTAAGATTATGCAAATCAAGACCCGCAAACTCTGCATAGTTCTACTTGACCTCATCGGCTCAACTCAATTCGTTCAACGTGTCGGACACACGAAGGCGGCGGCGTGGTTGCAATATCACGACCGGTTAACCCGCTCGCTAATGTTCAAATTCAGCGGCCGCGAGATCGACCGAAGCGATGGTTTTTTAATCTCTTTTGAGGAGACAATCAACGCGGTAAATTTTGCGCTTCATTATCAATCAACGATTCCAGATAAAACGCGGCTTAATACTAGAATCGGCATACACGTCGGCACAGTCGCAGAGGTTACACAACGCGAGCTTGATGTCATGGTCGGCGCTAAACCTGTTGAGCTCGAAGGCGTCGCCAAAAATCTAACCGCTCGGGTAATGTCGGTATGCGCCGCGGGTCAAGTGCTCCTCACTTCCGAAGCGTTCGCAGCAGTCAAAAATAAAACCAATCGCGACACCCCGCGACACACGCGATATGCTCAAGTCGGCTTGTATAAATTCAAAGGCATCGCCGGCGCTCGCGTGATCTATGCCGTCGGAAGTAATATCAGATCATTGCAACCGCCGCCGAGCTCGGAGAAAGCAAAACGACTCGGCGGGCCATCGCGGATTAAAAGCCACGCCCGCGACCGTCGGTTGATCGAGTGGTTTTGGTGGTCACTGCCTCGACTCGCAATCATCAACGCGATTTACATCATATTCGTTTTATGGCCATATCTTTCGACACACTGGCCGCCGCTGCGGTTTGTCGTGATGATTGTGAAACGGGTGTTGAATGACTGAACGATCAAACGAGAAGGAGTTAACGCGCACGGAGAAAGCGCGCCGCGGTTGGTGGTTTTCGGTCTTCTTTATGGCGCTCGTCGTTGGTCTAATCTTGTTTCTCACTTACGTCGAGATCGTCGATAAAAACCGTGATGTGCTCGTTGGGATTCTCGGCATGATCACGGGTTCAATTTCGTCAATGGTCGCGATCGCATCGGGCCGTGATCCGTCGGAAGTCGAAGACCTTAAAGACAAGTTATCAAGCGCGAACGCCGACCGCGCCGCGCTCATCGGCCGCTTACGTGATGCTCAAATTCAAATGCAAATATTGAGAGATCAACAAAGCGAACTACAACAGGCGGTAATCGATAAACTTAGTTTATTCTCTGGTGAGAACGTCGTTAAAACCCGCGACGAGTCGAGCGTCGTGCTTCATCCGAGCGTAGAACAATGGTTACCGAGTAGCGATTAAACTATCAAAGCGAGGCGATCGCCTGCCGGATAACCGGCACCCTTTGAGGTTGGCCGAACAATCGCCCCGCTTGATGAGCCTAAAACAACAATTTATTATCTCAGATGCGGACCCTAGACACAACAGAAAATAAATTGTAAACTCATCTTGAGCATTGATTGACCTCCGATTTTGGAGATGTAAAAAACGCCCCTCGAGGTTATCAATGCATCAACCCGACACGACAATGTTTAGACACATGCGAGCGACGACGCCGCGCTTTAAAATGCGGGGTATCACGGGGACTCAATTGTCGGGCGGGGTGATCACGGGGTATGAGCAAAACGCGAAACTTACGGGCTTAAATTGGGTTAATGAAGCTGAAGAGATGTTGCGGACTGACCCGATTGTTATGCGGTCTTGGCATATGTTGAGGCAGACGCTTCTCTCGGCGTCGTGGCGATTTGAGGCGGGTATCGAGAACGATGTAGTAAGCGAGGAGCTCGCGCGGTACGCTAACGAGTGTTGGGGGTTTGACGGCTACGCGGGGCAAATGGCGTTGTCGTGGGAAGATCAACTTCAATATCTATTTCAGTTTATCCCGCTCGGTTATCGATACGCCGAAGAGTGTTACAAGGTCGGGCCGGATTCAACGGGTCGTGTTCGCGTCTGGTTGAGTCATTACGCCGACCGCGAGCCGAGCGCGCATCAGCGATGGTTATCACGCGATAATCAAACACTCGACGGCGTGTTACAAAATACAGTCGGCACGACGAAGCAGGCCGAACCGATCCCGTCAAATAAACTTCTTCTTTTGACGCTCAATAAAACGGGCTCGAACTTTGAAGGCATCGGCATGTTGCGCCCCGTTTGGTGGTACTGGCGAACGAAACAGCGCATCTCTAATTTAATGTGCGTAGCTGCGGATCGTTGGGCAATCCCGACGCCTAAACTCGTCATCGACCGATCACAAGCCGAATCATTAGGACTCACCGATGGCGATATCGACGCGATGATCAACGAGGGTGAAGGGCAAGCGCAAGCGCTACTTGCGACCGAGCAATCGTATCTAGTCGAAAACCCCGCTGTTAAATTCGACACGTATTCACCCGCTAATAATTTTCACGTCGACGGGCCGCTTAACATCATCACAAAATGCGACTCTCAAATCAGCGCCGCGTTTTTAACTCAGTTCGCAGACCTCGGCAACACTGAAACGGGCGCGCGGTCGGTCGGTGAGATACATCTCAGCGTGTTTAGACGTGCCGCGATTAATCTATGTGATATCATTGCCTCGGCGGTGAGTGGCATTGATCGACAAGGGGCCGGCACGATTGGCCGCTTGATTCGTTGGAATTATGGACTAGTTGACCCGTCGAAACTGCCGAGGTTAACGCATACCGGACTTGATACCGATGATCTCGCCGAATCACTCGCCGCGTTGCCGGCACTCGTTCAAGCGGGTCTATTGACTCCAGATGATGAGCTCGAACGCGCAATACGTGAACGACTCGGCGCGGGTGATCTACCGGAAGACGCACAACGATCGCCGCTCTCAAGAGTCGCCGCCGGCGGCGGAGGCGGTGCAGTTTCAGCGCTTACAGAGAAATTAATCGCGAGGCGTCGAAATGGTTAAACGCAAACGCACGAAAGCGCAAACGCCCGCACCGAAGCGCGACCGGATCAAAGGCAGCGCAAAAAATCCGAAGGGGTCGGCGAGTGGATCGCGGGGCGGTATCGAGATTAGTGAGAAGGCGGTTAAGGCGCTCGAAAAGATGCGAGATGAGCATAACGCCCGATTCACAAAGAAGCGACGCCGCGTTGACCTAGGTATGTTGAAAGCGGTATTTAGGAGAGGGGCGGGCGCGTTTAGCGTATCTCATCGGCCTAATATGAACCGGACACAGTGGGCGCTTGCTCGCGTTCGCACGTTCCTCAAACTGGTCGCCACGGGGCAACGTAAAAAGGCATACACGGGCGATTTGGACCTATTGCCGAAGGGACACCCGCAACACGTCGAAAAGCGAAGCGAGCCGGCTAAATACTCTCATATAGATTTTACACCGCCGAAGGGCGTACAAGAGGCGGCGGCGCGCGCTTTAGCAGTTCGCGAGTCTAAACCCGCATCTCAGAGGGGCATGACGCCCGTAGGCATCGCACGAGCTCGCGATTTAAAAAACGGTCGTGAGTTATCACCCGAAACCGTGCGCCGTATGCTCGCATATTTCACTCGCCACGAATCCGACAAAGAGGGCGCGACGTGGTCGGATCAGGGCAAAGGTTGGCAAGCGTGGCATGGTTGGGGCGGGGATGCCGGTTTTGCATTTGCTCGAAAGGTTGTTAAACAAATGGACGCGGCGGACAGTCAGACAAACACGCTTTCTTATGGTGAATCAACGCAACTCAGCGCGCTTTATGAAGTGCCCGAGGGTTTAACGATCGGTAAACCCTTCAAAACTTTAGGGCTCGGGCCTGTATCGTCTCGACTCACCGGCGACGATATCGGCAAAGAGGTCGATCAAGAATTACTCTCTGAATTGTTGCGAGTCTATCGAGAGCGACGCGACCGCGACCCCGTCATTATCGATTGGCAACACGCGACAAGCCCCTATCAAAGCGGCCCGCCGGCACCGCCGGAGAGCGGAAACGCGCTCGGTCTAATCATTGATTTAGAGTTACGCGATGACGGTCTTTATGCTGTGCCCGCGTACAACGAACGCGGTTTAAACGTAGTTAATAACGCGGGCGGCGTCCTTTGGTCATCGCCTGAATTTCTCACCGGTGACGTATTTGACCGCAGCGGCGGCGAACGTATCGGAGCGGCTCAATTATTAGCCGTCACACTCACCCCGCGGCCGGCACAGTCTCACGACCAAATCGACCGCATTACCCTGAACGAGAGGTTAAACGACATGGATGACATGAGCGTTGATGAGCTGCGGGCAATGCTCGAAGCTAAAGACGAGATGGTCAAACAGCTCGAAGATAAAATCAAAGAGATGAAATCAGATTCTGAGGCGGCGATTAATAAAGCCGGCGAAGACGATGACGACGAGAAGCGCAAACTCGGCGAGCATGACGACGACGAGAAGAAGAAAAAACTCGGCGAGCATGACGACGACGAGAAAAAGAAGATGAATGAGCATTACAAGAAGATGAACGAGGCATCGCCCGCGCTACTCTCTGAAGTTCAAGCGCTTCGTGATTCAGTCGCAACCCTTAAAGCCGAGCGTGATGCGATGCAACGAGATCAGGCGGTTAACGCGCTACTCTCCGAGGGTCGTATCGCGCCCGTCGATGCTGAAGTCGCGGGCAAAGCCTTCGAGCTTCGTGAGCTTCAGCCTGAATTCTGGCGACACTTTAGCGAGCGCACCGCGGTCGCGGTTCCTCTCGCCGAGGTCGGCCACGGCGCGAGCGGTGCAGAGGTCAACAAACAGACTCTCGACGCACGTATCAAGCAAGTCGCGACCGAGAAATCAATTAGTTATAGCGAAGCGCTCGGCGTCGTGCGTCTCGAAGATCCATCATTTTATAATCAAGCATTCGGGGGCTAATCATGGCTAACACTGACAATATGATTTCGATGATCGCCGGCGGTACTATTACTGAGTACGCGGTCGTTTCATTAGACGGAAATGGTAAAGCGGTCGTTACGACTGCGGCAACTGATCAAAATGTAATCGGCGTAGCACAACGCGCGGCGAGTGCGGGCGATGCGGTCGAGATCTTGGTGCATGGTATTACGCGAGTCATCGCAAGCCAAGCGATCATCTTTAACACTAATTCGATTCTTGCGGCTGCGGCGGCGGGTCAAGTTCAGCCCTGCGCCGTTGGCGATACTACCTTTTTTCCGATCGCGCGAGTGATCCCAAATATCAATCAAAAGTCGACGGGCGGCGCGGGTGAACAATTTAAAGTTTACTTCTTTGGTCCATCGTCTCGCGCTAGTTAAGGAGATTTGTTAAATGGCTAGTTCATACAGTAATTTACACCCAGTAGATCAGATTTTAACGAGTCTTGTCGTTGAATCGGTTCCTAGTGATAATCAGCTTATCGCGGATAAAATTTTTGAAAATATCAATATTCCCGAGCGATCCGGTACGCTTCTTCTCGAAGAGACTCGAAATTTCATGGGTGCGGGTGCGGGCCTTGATCTTGAGCGCGCCGCGGGTGCGAGTCGTGCAACGATTGGCGGGTTTGATCGCTCATCGCAGACATTCAAGGCGTTGATTTATGCGGCCGCTGATTCAATCGCGATGGAGGATATTTTTGATTCGCAGTACGCCGGCAGCGAAGAGGCGCGACTCGCTAAAAAGGTTTCTCGCGTGATGAAGCTCGCTCGTGAGAAGCGCGCCGCGGACCTCCTCTTTGATACCGGATCATTTACAAATTCAGCGGCTACCGCGAATTTTGACGCGGCCGGCGCGACTCCTCTCACCGATCTTCATCAGCTGAAAGATACGGTTTTTCAGGCGGCGCACGGCATTAACCCCGACTCGCTGATTTTCGGTCGTAAAGCGTTTCGAGCGCTCGCTCGGAATCCTGAGGTTCGCGGGTATGTCGGCGACTCTTCACAAGCCGGCGCGTTCTCATCGGGTAATCAGATCCTGAACGATGAGGCGGTTTTAAGCGTTCTTCGTGACGTGCTCGGGATCCCTAATATCTATGTCGGCGCGGCGCTTCAAGACACCGCGAAGATCGGCGCGACCTCAAGCGAGTCGTTCATCTGGGACGGTACAAAACTCTTTATGGGTATCCTCAAGGGTTCCGACTCTATCGTTCAAAAATCGGGCAACGTAAAGGGTATGCCCGTCGCGGCGCTGAACTTTGAGTTCAGCGGCATGGTTGCGGGTCAATACGACTCTCTCGATAAGACCCGTCGTTATGTATACGCGGAGGAAGTGCATCAGTTTAAAGCCATTGACTCTACGCTCGGTCACGTCCTCACCGGTTGTCATAGCTGATGCATCATGAGTTTAGATTGGCCCCCTCAACACGTCGCGCTTAACGAAGACGACGCCGATCAGCGTGCGGTCGATGACCTCACCGCGCAAGTGAAAGGTCAGCGGGGGCCGGTCGCGACGATTGTGCGAGCTCGGCGAGATCAACTCAAAGCCGAGATTAGCACCGAACGCGCTTTTAAACGTGGTTTGATACAAGCTCAAAAACAACTGATTAGCGACATAATGAGGGCGGCAGACAATCCCGAATCACTCGCAGTGTTATTGAGTCCAAACGCAGACCTAACGACGTTTATACTACAAAGCGGACTAGGCGACGCACTCGCCGATTTTATCGCGTCGACTGATGATATTAGAGACGCGATGACAAAGGGGTTGAGCGCTGTTGGTATTGATCCGGCCGCATCAACTCAACCTCAATTAGATTTTCTTCAAGCGCAAGCGGCTAACGCTATTTTTGAAGATGTAATAGCGCCCGATTTTAAAAGCGCGGTGCGCTCGGCGTTGACGTCAGTTGTTCAAAATATACCTTTAACAGTTGTTAAAAGTAATCTTGAGATGCGGTTACAACGCTCCATCGGTCGACAGTTGACCGAGATTAAAACGCAGGTTTCAGAGTATGGCCGATCGATCACCGCGACCGCGGCGGCCGCTGCCGACTTGGATTTATATTTATATACGGGGCCGGTTGATGGAATCGTGCGCCCGTTTTGTAAACAACTCGTTAACCTCGTTGTTGATGAGAAACAAATGAGCGAATTAAACAACGGGCAAGGGCGGCCCGTCAAAACCTCATGCGGCGGGTATAATTGTCGTCATAGTTGGTCACCGGTGACGGCGGGATTTGTCGAAGCCGCCGACCTGAAGCGGGCGACCGCAAAAGACATTAAAGATGCGAACAAAGCGGCGAGAAGGAAGCGATAATGTTAAAAGCGGTCAAAGATCAGATTTATCATTTCATTTGGAACCCGCCGGCCCCGTATGCGCCGACGCCGTCGATTACTGTTAAACTCAGCGGCGGCGACTACACTGCGAATTTTACGCAATCGCGAACCGACGCGACGGTGACCACAATCGCGAATGATCGGCGCACTTTAACACTAAGCGCACCGGTCGCGACCGCTTTAGAACGTGACGAGATCAAAGGTTTTTTAAAAACCGACCGTGACACTTTCTACGCGGTAACCGTTAGCAGATTGGGCGGATCGTCGGCGGTACTCGCCGAGCCTCTACCTCGCGAGATTGATCTTACATCATCGGCGACGCTTAATTTTACGATGAGCACGTTAGACATACCTGCGGCCAATCTCGACACGTCGGGCATGTATCCATATACGATTTCATTTACCGACACCGCCGGCGCTTCGCACGTTGAAACGGGGTTACTAAAAGTCACCCCGCGACCATTCAACACCGGACTATCTCACGACGAGCTCGTCGCGCAGATGGCGAATCTTGCCGACATGGTGCCGCGTCGCCAATCCGATTTTACACCGCAGATCAGCGCGGCGCTTGATGATATCGCGTTACGCATTCGCGACCATGTCGTCTCCGATGGCGTAACCGAAGACGAAGTTTTCAACCAACAGGCATTCATGCGGGCTCATGTATATTGTACAGCCGCTCTCATCTATGAAATGTCGCAACTCTTCGACGCCGCGAACGCTATGCGCGAGCGCTGTGAAGAATTGCTAGAGGTCGCGCTAAGAAGCATCACACTTGACCTAGACGGCGACGGGGTCGTTGATGAAGGCGAGAGTGATTTACGCCGTGTTGGTGGTAATGCTCAAGATTTTCGGGCATCGTGGAAGACATACACGAAGTCGGAGAACGATTCATTTTTTACACCCGCACGAGGACAACGGCACTAAATGGCGAGCAAAGTGACTCTACAAATACCCCGCGTCATTTGGAGCGCTCGCGATACGATGCGACTCGCAAGTGATACGCTCGCCTCGATTAAATTGAGGACGAGCCGCGGCATTGATGCGAACGGGGTTAAATTCGACGACTA
>VTLG01015150.1_pt1 | contig 15834 bp, 29 predicted proteins | sample 4694571 | NCBI WGS metagenome assembly VTLG01 (sample SAMN12604809, study PRJNA352737) | marine metagenome | biome: ENVO:00000447; feature: ENVO:00000209|ENVO:00000569|ENVO:01000036; material: ENVO:00002151; isolation source: viral sequences binned using virsorter ...
AGAAGCAACAGCGGCATAGTGTCGCACTGGTGCATATTGTAGAGGATGCATTCCGCATTCTTGTAATGAGGTGAAAACTATGGATCGACAGACAAAACGAAAAAACGATGTATATTCAGAATTCAAGAACGTGAATTACACTAGCATTTTGCTCAAGGAATTTGATAAGGCTATATGTGATTTACGCTATACCTTGGATGGAAGAATGTCTAGACTTGAAATTGCACAAGCGTACAAATTCATTGTGCATGATCACATCGAAGGGTCAGAATCTAGAACGACAATCAAAGCACTGGAAGCTATCATCGAAGCTATCGAAGTGCGTATGTCTGATCTGGCAAAGTAGAAGGCAAACCTAGCCCATCCGTGCGATGGGTTAGACTATGTTTTCTAATAGCAGCGACTCTCCGCGCTGCGAACCATCCTACGGGTACGATGTAAAACTGCCCTACAGTATTTGTGTGATTCGTCTGGGATGCGTGAGGTGCGTAGCCTATGGCTGAAATAGTCCAGACTGAGGCTCTGCTTGCAAGATAGTAAACCTGAAGCGTCACACCGTCCTAGATACGACGTTAAACTGTCTATCTTATTTGCTAAAAGGAGCCGTGGCGAAATGCAGATAAGATACAAATAGCTGCGGAGTCCTGAGCATGACTGTAAACTGCTCATTTTTTTGTGTCTGAAATAAACTGAGGGACAAACTATGTTGATTGAGAAAGTATCTATGCTCACAAACAAGGTGCATATCCGCGAGATAGATGTAACGCGAGAGCAAGTAGAAAACTGGCAAGGTGGAATGTTAATTCAAGAAGCAATGCCTAATCTGTCTATTGATGATAGGGAATTCATACAGACAGGAGTAACAGCAGACGAGTGGGCTGCAAGGGAGGATGAAGAATGACTCAAGAAATTATAATCCATGAGTGGCACGACAACCAAGACTGTGACTATATTAGTGAGTGCATCCAAGCAGAACTAATTGACAGAGGATACCATGTCGAAAGTTTTTCTTGGAACGTAAGCGTAACTATTTTTGTGGAGGATGAAGAATGAAAGCAGAAGAACTACAGGCATTGTCAGATGTCCAAGTGATTGAGATTGGTCGGAGGTACTGGGAGAAGGCGCGGAGGTGTAAGGAAGAAACTGACGCCAATGTGCTAATCAAAGCAGGGATGCAATGCACTATGGAAATGGAACGTAGAGCAGACTTTAGGAAGGTGAACGGATGAAAGATATAGCGTTGATCTCGCTAGTCTCTGTGCTGGCATTCACTTTTATTTCTTATGTGTTCTTGTGGGGGTTGGTTTTTCTTCACCCACTTGTTAACATCTTAATTCATTTTTGAGGATATGCTACGCATGGAAAAAGTATACGAAAGATTTGTTCTTACTGAAGAAGAATATAACAAACGTAGACATGGGTTTTTAGCACACTTTGTTATACACACTGATGCTTATTCATCTGCGGCTTTATATTTTGATGGTGATGACGGAGTTGTATTATTTCAAAATCCTTCTGAAGTATTTGATGAGTTGGGGTTTAGTATTAGACTTATTGATTGTGAGTATTGTGATATATCTATGACAGATATGTTAGAGATAGCCCATACTTTAGATGATTTAAAAGAAACAGGAGGTGAAGATGACTGAGAGAAAGAAGCAGCAATGGATCATGGTTATGAACAGGAACAAGCATATTCCAGATCGTGAATGGGGTATGGAGGTTTCGTATTCCATTGACCATCATGGGGTAGTGGAAGCGATGCGTAAGGCTCAAGAGTTTATAGATGCGAGATCGCGTCTGTTCACTAATGTTGAATTCAAATTACAAGGAGGCGAATGGTAGTGAAACTTCTTGATACTACTGGTGGTAACACTAAGTTAAACAAAACAGACAAGGGTTCTCAGGAGTATAGGCTTGCAGGGTTATCGCTCATGCCAGACGATATACTCTGTCCCTATCGTAACATCGCTGCGTGTGCTGATCCATGCTTAGAGTCAGCAGGTATGGGAGTCTTCACTAATGTCAAACAGGGCAGACAACGTAAGACTGATTGGTGGCATGAGGATCAGGCTGCATTCCTTATACAGCTACGCAAAGAACTCACAAACTTTGACAAGCTATGCAAGAAGCAGGGAGTCAAAGCAGCAGTGAGACTCAATGTATTGTCAGACATACCTTGGGAGAAGCATGGGATACCACAAGCATTCCCTGATATATTCTTCTATGACTATACAAAGAATCCATCAAGGCTGGGAAAGACTCCAGCTAACTATGATTTAATGTACTCTTACAGTGCAGAGCCTGAGTACCAGAAGTACGTGAAGAAGGCTCTTAAAACAGTTGCACCCATGTCAGTAGTATTCCGTAATGGAATGCCTGAGTTCTACTTAGGTAGAAGGGTAATAGATGGTGATGCGTCAGACTTGGTTAACGTCAAGGCTGGTGCAGTCATCGTAGGGTTGAAGGCTAAGGGCAAGGCTAAGAAAGACAAAGGCAACTTCGTTGTCGATGCTTCTAACTTAATTGCCGTAGCTGCATAGGCTCCCCTCGCCACCTGAGTAAGTGGATAAACTGCTCACCAACTTAAACAAATCAAAGGAGGTGCGATGGAACAGGACAAAATAACTTGCGCAGTATGTAAAAGGCGAGGGCCAGTGATGGCCTTCGTTTACGTATGGGTAAAAACTCTGTGTGCAAAGTGCGCAGGAAAGAAATTAATTAGCCACAAGGGGATGATATAATCAAAAATAAAACAGAAAGCTGTGACCGTTGTAAAAGTAAAACTAATTACTATTCAATGGTTTACATAAACAAGATGCTACATTGCTTTAAATGTGCGAAGGTCATGCTTAACCACCGTTACACTCTGTAACAATTTAAGTTTGACCGATCACACAAAAAATGCTACCCTCAATTCTCAATAAGAGATTAAACAAGTTCAAACAAAGGAAACAAAATGAACACTAATGTATTAAATCTATTTAACAAAACTAGTTCAAATGGTTTTTTAAATATCTCTTTAGCTAATCCGTTACACCCTCTGGATGAGTTAGATCCTCCTAATATTGTTAATACTGTAGTAGAGGCTAGACCTATGCACTACACAGATGTTGACGGTAATCGTGTTGTTGATCCGACTCGCCGTGGACTTCATGTTACTGGTACTAACGATGCCCCTCTAAATGTGGTTAAGCCTAGCTATAACTTCAAGGGCGCACAGTATGGTGACCTGTACAATGCGATGACATCTATATGTAAAGCATCAGGCATCAACTGTAAAGGTGCAAGGGTTAATTCCATGATGTCACCTGATGGTGGGTTGGGGACTATTACTCTCACACTTCCAGAGTATACTGTCGAGACTGCAAAGGGTGATGAGAGTCAGTTCCAAATCAATGGTCGTACATCCTTCAATGGTATGTGGGCAGTAGTGTTACAGATTGGTGCAGTGCGTATGGTGTGTACCAATGGGCAGGTATTTGTTGACAGCTTCAGCATGTACAAAGCCAAGCACACTATCAGCATGGATACTGAACATGCCAAGCGTAAGCTCGCTGCTGCATTGAATAGTTACCAGCATGAGGCAGAGCGTTGGAAGCACTGGACTAAGAACAGCATCACTAATCGTGAGGCATTCAACATATTTGCAATGGCTTCCAAGTGTAAGTTTGTTTTATCTAAGCCTACCATGTCAGTAACTGAGCTAATGGAAGAACCTGAAGTATACCGTAACCGTTCTCTTCAGTATCTTTGGAATCAGTACACCACTAACGAACAGAAGACGTTAGGATCTACTCACTGGGCAGTGTACAATGCAATGACTCATTGGAGTACACATGCTCCTGCTTCTCAGAAGACTGCTCAAGGTAACATCCTAGCAATCAAGGCCAAGCGTATTGATTCAGTACGTGAAGCAGCCAAGTCACTAGCAGCGTAAGGAAATAAAATGAGAGTACGTATAAGTAAAATTGCCATCCATAACGGAGTCCCTACTGCTTATGTTGTTAAGGTCAGAGGGAAGAAATTCCCTCGCGGCATTCGTGAGTGGTACTTCCCTGAAGACAAGAAAGCAGAGACAGCCCTTCAGATGGCTATCAATGACTACGAAAACTATTTGAGAGACAGCATTCAATGAATATCTTTTACAAGTCAATCATGGCACAAGAGAACCGTCCAAAGGCAGCCGACAACACTATTTGCATCGGCACCAAGAGACAGTCCAGCAAACTAACTAAAGAAAAGATTGAGACTGTGTTTAAAATGACAAGAGAAAAACGCTCAGTCGATGACATAGTTAAAACTTTAGGCATCGCTTACTCAACTGTGTACACTTATCGAAGGAAGGAACAGAAAAGAATGGCAGAGGTTACGTAGCTATGCAAAATATAATTGATGTGTCGAATCATATTCTAAAGTATTCACAAGTTTATACATTTGAAGCACCTGTGACTGATCTGGTGAAGGAAGAGGCACTTCAATTATGCTTGAAACACGGCGAAGAATTTGTAATAATGTTCATTGAAAATTATCTAACCTTAATGATGGAGGAACTGTATGAGCGCAACTGACACAAGAGCAGAATTCTTTTCTGATTTGGATGATTGGTGGGCGCAGCTTTGGGCGCTACGAATTAGTGTTGATCCACCTCAAGATAACATCAAGCAGAAGTTCTTTACTTTTGTTGAGGACAGGTGTGCTGAAGTAGACTGCTGGAAACTTGGTGATCATGTTCTAGGATCTCTGTTCAGTGAGTTTATAAATGATCTTGGAGAGTGGTGATGGATTACTTTTTACCTCTTACCAGACACCAGTACGATGAGTTCAAAACCTCAAAGTACATACGTCTGCTTTACGAGAACAAGTGTACTGTAACTACAGCGAGCAGTTCCAAGAAGGGAGTTGTTCTGCTACTAGGCGAAGGGATTGATATAAATATCTATGAAGATGTTTACTTTCCTTTCATAAGCGAGTACAATAGTGACTCATCAAATAAAATAGGAGATGAAATATGAACCCACCTTCAGTCATAGAGGGACAGGTATACTACCCTCACTTGGTAGTTCCTAACTTGGACTACAACAAGACAACCTCATGGTATGAGCTAATGTTAGCTGTATCAGATGATGTCTTTGAGATGTTCAAGTCTGCTGGCTTTTCCGATGCATTCTTAATGGAGCCGGGGAAGAAGAATTTTACACCTGATGCAGTGATTAAGTTTGCTACATGGGCGCATAATTCTGATGGCAGTCAGATCCCTCCACCTATTGTGGTAGACAAGGACAAGAACAGAACCGATGTAGGCATAGGTAACGGATCTACAATCGCTGTTCAATGGGCAAGAAAGGAGTATGGCAAACTAAATAAAATAGTACGTCCACAACTCCAAGCTGTTCAGATCTTGAACCTCATTGAGAGGGGAGAGATGTCAGTGGCACAACCAACAAGCGTAGAAAGCTTAGCATTTTAAAGGAGATACGATGAGTACTGAAAATAGACCTTGGACTTACACCACTGAAGATGCTACGTATAACGTAGATAAGTTCACTGACGAAGGAAGGTCTGCTTTTATTTTAATTTTAGAAGTGGACAAAGAAATTCAGGCAGCTAGGAAGACGTTAGCTAAATTGGAAATGGCTTCTCGCGGTTTCAATGGGGTAGTATCTGCTCAGGTAACAGACGATATGCTGTTTGAAGAAGAAGAGGACACAACAGAAGAGGAGTAAGCTAATTGGGTTTCATTAAACTCCATCAGCCCTGCCCCGACTGCGGATCAAGCGATGCACTATCTATCAATGACGATGGTAGTGCATTTTGCTTTTCGTGCGGGGAAAGGTTCAGCAGTAGAAAGTACAACGCATTGTCAGGTGATTCACCTACAGGAGAAATTGAAATTAACTTAATAGAAAAAGAGCCTCTTACATTCGCTGAAGAGGGAGAGTATGTGGCGTTAAGAGATCGCGGCATCTCAGAGGAAACAGCTAAGAAGTACGGAGTTCGATGTGTGTTGGATGCATCAGGACAGATAGCTAAGCATGTCTATCCCTACTACAAAGATAAAGAGGTAGTCGCTTACAAAGAGAGAGTCCTTGGATCGACAGGGAAACAAAACTTCTTTTCAAAAGGTGCCATAGGTTCCGCTGGTTTATTTGGAGAGCAACTCTTTCAGGCTGGAGGTAAGTACGTTACCTTAGTAGAAGGAGAGTGTGATGCAATGGCAGCATACGAACTACTGGGTTCTAAATGGCCTGTACTTAGTGTAAGGTCAGGAGCGCAGGGCGCAGAGCGTGATGTTAAAGCATCGCTAGAGTATCTAGAAAGCTTTGATACTGTCATCATTAACTTTGATGAAGATAAAGTAGGAAGAGAATCAGCACGGCGAGTTGCACGATTGTTGAAGCCTAGTAAGGCTAAGATAATGACACTCCCTGAAGGATTCAAAGATGCCAACGATATGCTGAACAAGCAGAACCACAAAGGCTATGTTGCAGCTTGGTGGGCATCGAAAACTTATACACCTTCTGGAGTTCTTAGTGTGTCTGAGAACAAGGAGAAGTATAAGAACAGAGAGAAGAAGCAATCCTTCCCGTACCCTTGGAAAGGTTTGAACGATAAGTTAGAAGGTCTACGTCACGGTGAGTTAATTACATTAACAGGAGGTACAGGACTAGGAAAGTCTAGCGTGACAAGAGAACTTGAACACTGGCTAGTTAAAACAACAAAAGATAATGTAGGAATCATAGCCTTAGAAGAAACATTCAACAGAACTGTGGACGGTATTCTTTCAATTGAAGCTAATGCAAAGCTACACATAGATAGGATCAGGGATCAGTACACAGATGAAGAACTGGATGAATTCTTTGATGTCATGTACGACGGTGAGAATAATAACCGTGTGTGGATACACGCTCATTTTGGTGCTAATGATATTGATTCCATCTTCAGTAAGCTAAGATTTATGATCATTGGGTGCAACTGTAAATGGGTAGTCATTGATCACTTGCATATGATGGTGTCAACAACAATCGAAGGGGATGAAAGGCGCGGTATAGACGCTATCATGCACCGCATCAGGACGCTTGTAGAAGAGACAGGAGCGGGTGTTATACTGGTGTCGCACCTACGTAGGGTGGATGGTAATAAAGGCCATGAGAACGGCATAGAGACAGGTCTGAGCCATCTCAGAGGCAGTCAGTCCATTGCTCAGCTATCCGACTGTGTAATATCACTTGAACGTAATCAACAATCTGATGATCCATTAGAAGCATCTACTACTAGGGTTCGCATACTTAAATCAAGATACACTGGTGATGTAGGACTAGCTACACATCTGGTATTCGACAATGAAACAGGTAGGCTCTCTGAGGTAGATGGTGATGACATAAGTAACTCTTCTGATGAAGAGAAAGATCTACCTCTGGAGTTTGATTAATGAAGCTTGTATTTGATATTGAAACAGATGATCTAAAGGCAACTAAGATATGGTGCTTGGTTGCTAAAGATATTATATCCAATCAAATCTACACCTACGGCCCTAACCAGATAGAGGAAGGGTGTCAGCTTTTGTCTGAAGCAGATGAACTAATAGGACACAACATCATAGGCTTTGACTTACCAGTTCTTAGAGACTTAACTAGATTTAAAACTCTTGGGTGTGGACAGAAGATAGTAGACACGCTTGTTCTATCTAGACTATTCGATCCAGTACGAGAAGCTGGTCATGGTCTTGCCACATGGGGATACAAATTAGGCTCAAATAAGATAGAGTTCAAAAGCTTTGCTGAAGGATTCACCAATGAGATGCTTGAGTATTGTATTCAGGATGTCGAACTAAATGTGCTGGTGTATAAAGCCCTACGTGAGGAATCAAGAGGATTCAGCAGGGACAGTGTAGAACTAGAGCATGAGGTGGCTAACATACTCAAGGAGCAAGAGAGACATGGATTCTTATACGACGCAATGGCATCTGACTTATTACTTGCTGAGCTACGCGAGACTGTCGCTAAAACGGAAGCAACAGTTAAAAGAGTATTTAAACCAAAAATTACAAAGACCAAACTCTATCCCAAGATTACGAAGAACGGTTCACTAAGCAAGATGGCAAACCTGTGTCGATCAGGAGCAGGTAAAGGTGTGAGAATGACTCGCGCTGAACATGAGCTTATGACAAAGAAGCTAGAGAAGGCAGAATTTCGCACAGAAATGTGCGATCCTGTGATACGCAGTAGATCCCAAGATTTTAATTTAAGTTCTAGGCAGCAGGTAGGAGAGTACTTACAGGACTTCGGCTGGAAGCCTACTGAGTTCACTGCTCACGGCAGACCAATCGTAAATGAGAAGACACTTGCTGAAGTTAAAGGCATTAAGGAAGCAGACTTAATAAAGTCATACTTGATGTATCAGAAAAGAGTATCTCAAATAAACTCTTGGAACGAATCAGTTGAAGAAGATGGAAGGGTACACGGCTTTGTGATACCTAACGGTGCAATCACTGGACGGATGACGCACAGGAACCCAAACATGGCACAGGTTCCTAGCTCTAACTCACCTTATGGTAGTCAATGCAGGGCAGTGTGGTCTGTTCCTGACGGCTACAAATTAGTAGGGATTGATGCTAGTGGACTAGAATTAAGAATGCTTTCACACTACATGGACGATGAGGACTACACAAATGAAGTCATTAACGGAGACATACACACCGCTAATCAAAACCTTGCGGGACTTGAATCAAGATCTCAGGCGAAAACATTCATATATGCCCTCCTATACGGAGCAGGAGATGAAAAGCTTGGAAGCGTGGCTGGTGGAGGTCGGTCAGTTGGTACAAGACTTAGACAATCTTTCTTCGATAATCTACCAGCATTCAAGACTCTTAAAAATAGAGTTGGATCAGCGTCTGAAAGAGGTTACCTCAAAGGCTTAGATGGACGTAAGTTATTTGTGCGGAGTGAACATGCTGCGCTTAACACGTTGTTGCAGGGTGCAGGGGCTGTTGTTATGAAGCAAGCTCTGGTACTATTCGACAGAGAGATAAAGAAAGAGCGACTAGATGCACACTTTGTAGCCAATGTACACGATGAGTGGCAGCTAGAAGTTGCAGATAAAGATGCTGAAAGAGTAGGTGAGCTTGGAGTTGCTGCTATCATAGCTGCTGGAGAACACCTTAATCTTAAATGCCCGTTAGACGGAGAGTACAATGTCGGAAACAACTGGTCAGAGACACACTAAAACAGGACACAAGCGAAATGACCGTAGCAGAACTGGAGACATAGCTGAATATTATGCTGTTACTTGGCTGTGGGATTCTGGATACGAAGTTTTTAAAAACTGTGGGTGTACAGGACAGGTAGACTTAGTTGCCATTAAAGATAATGAAATTTTTAAATTTGATGTTAAATCTAGTTGGTGGAGGACTGACGGAAGATACAAAGAAAAAGGAGAAAGAAGAGTCAAGGGCTTAACTCAAGAGCAAAAAGAAAACGGGGTGCATCTTTTAGCTTTTAACCCTGACACCCGCAAATGTAGAATAATTCTAACGCCAAAAGAAGTAGACAGGAGGCAAATTGAACTCTTCTAAAAATCTATCAACACTCGTTGAAGACATCTATAAAAGGATTGAGTGTCTCTCTCAAGGCGAGAACATGGACATCCCGCAGGATCTTATAGATGACTTTGGCGAGAGGATGAAAGAGGCTCTGGTACATTGGACTGAGCCTAAGAAGCAAACCAAAGGCCTTCGCATGAGCAACATAGGAAGACCTTCTAGGCAGTTATGGTACGAGTCTAAAAGCAAAACAGAACCTCCTCCTTTAAAAGCATCTACACATATTAAGTTTCTATACGGTCACCTCCTTGAAGAATTACTTTTACTCTTTGTTAAGTTAGCAGGGCATGAAGTGTCTGATGAGCAGAAAGAGGTAGAGGTTGATGGTATTAAAGGACATATGGATTGTAAAATAAATGGAGAAGTTGTAGACATAAAGACTGCTTCTAATTTTGGATTTAAAAAATTCAAAGAAGGTACGTTGTATCAAGATGATCCGTTTGGATATATGCACCAACTGGCTGGCTATGAGGAAAACGAGGGCACAAGCAACGGTGGTTTCTTGGCAATAAATAAAGAGACAGGGGAGCTTGCACTTTATCAGCCGGGAGACTTGACAAAACCAAATATTACCAGTAGAATAGATAATCTGAAAAGTAAATTAAATTCAGATACCCCTCCTGAGAGATGCTATTCACCTGTCGCTGAAGGTAAGAAAGGCAACATGCGTCTGGCTACTGGCTGCACATATTGTGGATTCAAAAACGAATGCTGGTCTGACGCTAACAACGGAAGAGGGTTGAGGGCGTTCAAGTATTCTAATGGAGTCAAATACTTTACTAGAGTTACCTCTACACCAAAAGTACAGGAGTTATTTATTACGTGAACAAAAATAAATTAAAACAAATACACAGGAAGACAGAGAGCCTTCTTGTTGATTGGTTGCGAAGCATGGTATCTGATGAAGAAGCTGAGAGAGTCAACACTAAAAACGTCATGCAGTTCATGCCTGAGACAGAGATATATGCTCCAGTTAAATCAGGTATCAGGTGTGTGCCTATGACTCCACGATGGATCAAGAAAGAACTAAAGAAGCTAGTACAGCAGGACAGTAACTTTGATGTTGACGCTGTTACTCTTGATGATCTTAATTTAATAGCATACGAGCAACGAGCATCTGTGCATAGAAGGAACATAATAGATGGCAGCGCGTAAGCCTAGAGTCCCTCGACCAAAGAAATATAAAAAACCTGACGGAAGCACATACGATTCAATATGGGAAGCAGTGTTACATGAAGGTATACTAAAGTACTGGGAGCATCACACAGAGAAAGTTCCGTATGTTACAGAGCATACATACGAGCCAGACTTCTTTAAGGTTGTAGGTAAGAAGAGAATACTTCTTGAATCCAAAGGAAGATTCTGGGATCATGCTGAGTATAGTAAGTATATATGGTTGAGAAAAGCTTTACCTAAAAACACTGAGCTTGTATTCTTATTTGCTAACCCTTCTGCTCCTATGCCGGGAGCAAAGAGAAGGAAAGACGGTACTAAGAGATCCCATGCAGAATGGGCTGAAACAAATGACTTCAGGTGGTACAGTGAAGAAAGCATACCAGCATCTTGGATAGATGCTAAAGCTAGGAAGACTGAAGAATATAAACAACGAACTGATAAGACAAACTTGGAGATGCAATGAGTATTGATGATGCAACACCAGAAGAATGGAGTAACTTAAACAGGGAATCTACAGAAGATTGGGATGAGCCTAATGATCATCCTGTATATGGTGAAAATATACCTGATAATCGTTTAGGTAAATCATATTCTAATTTAATAAACACTATGGTAGATCACCCACCTCATTACAATAACGGACATATAGAATGCATAGAAGCTATTGAGGCTATGCTTACGCCTGATGAGTTTATAGGGTACTTACGTGGCAACTCATTGAAGTATCGCTGGAGATTCAGATATAAAAAGAAACCGATAGAAGACTTACGCAAAGCTCGCTGGTATGAAGAGAAGCTTATGGCTTTCCTGATGGAGAATCAGGATGTCTTGGGATAGAAAAGCAGAAAGAACTGAAAGGTTTAACAAGCGTAAACAATCTAAAAACAAAGCACGTACCAAAGGGTATAGGCAGACACAGTTGAGAGAGAAGGAAGACATAGATGACATTAAAAATTGGGAAGATGAATTACTTAGGGATAGAGATTGATTACGATAAAGAAGATATTCTTAATGAGTTCTCTTTAGAAACTTTAAAAGACAGATACTTATGGGAAGATGAAACTCATGCTCAAGAAGCTTTCGCACGGGCTGCTGTATATGGCGCTACTTATCAAGGACATACTGACTTCGATCTTGCACAGCGACTTTACAATTACTCAAGTTCTAATTGGTTCATGTTTAGCACTCCTCTCCTTAGCAACGGGGGAACCAAACGTGGTTTACCTATCAGTTGCTTTCTTAATTATGTTCCTGACTCAAGGCGTGGTTTATCTGATCACTATGATGAGAACATTTGGCTTGCAAGCGGAGGTGGCGGTATCGGCGGGTATTGGGGTGATGTTCGCAGTAATGGTGTATCTACTGCTAACGGTAGTCAGTCTACTGGTAGCATACCATTCATGCACGTTGTAGACAGTCAAATGCTTGCCTTCAATCAAGGCGTTACAAGGAGAGGATCTTATGCTGCGTACATGGATATTAGCCATCCAGAAATTGAAGAGTTCGTTGCTATGCGAAAAACTACTGGTGGCGACCTTAATCGCAAGTGTCTTAATCTTCATAATGGCGTTACTATCAATGATGAGTTCTTATATTCTGTCCAACATGACCTTCCTTGGAGGCTCATAGATCCTAAGTCAAAGCAAGCTATAAAGACGCTATCAGCTAGAGACTTGTGGTGGCAGTTAATACACACTAGAGCAGAAACAGGTGAGCCTTATATTGTTAATCTAGATAGATGTAATGAGTTTCTTCCTAAGAAGCAAAAAGAACTAGGATTAAAAGTAATACAAAGTAATTTATGTTCTGAGATAACACTACCTACTAGCGAGGAGAGAACAGCAGTATGCTGCTTATCTAGTGTTAACTTAGAATACTTTGATGATTGGAAAGACGATGAATTGTTCATCAGTGATCTAGTCACCATGCTAGATAACACACTAGAACATTTTATTGATAATGCTTTAGCTGTTGATGGTGATTTACACAACTATAAAATAAATAGTTTGGAGGATTTTGAAATTGAAATCGACAAAGATAAAACAGGTTTTGCAAAAGCCGCTTATAGTGCATATAGAGAACGGGCGATTGGCCTTGGTGCGATGGGCTTTCATTCTTATCTTCAACGTAACGGACTCCCTTTTGAAGGAATGTACGCTTCCAGCTTCAACAATAGAGCCTTTAAACACATCAAGGAAAGAGCTACTGCGGCAAGCGTACAACTTGCTGGATCTAGGGGCGAGGCTCCTGATATGGCTGGCGATGGTCTTCGCAACTCACATCTGCTTGCTATTGCTCCTAACGCCAGCAGTAGTATTATATGTGGTGGAACGAGTCCTAGTATTGAGCCTACGAGGGCTAACGTATTTACGCACAAGACTTTAACTGGTTCTTACAAAGTTAAGAACAAGTACTTAGAAAAACTTTTAGAAGAGAAAGGAATCAATACTGAAAAGACTTGGAAGGATATTGCTGCGCATGAAGGATCTGTTGAATTTTTAGATGCTCTTTCTCACGAAGAAAAAGAAGTATTTAAAACTGCTCCTGAACTTAATCAGATATGGATTATTGAACACGCATATCAACGACAGAAGTATGTATGCCAAGCTCAGTCAGTAAACTTATTCTTTATTCCACCACCAGCTACAGCAGAACAGGAGGTGCATGATGAGTATCTGGAGTATATTAATAGCGTACATTGGGCAGGAGCTAACAAACTCAAATCTATGTATTACCTACGCTCTAATGCAGCTAGAAATACAGAGAATGTTAACATCAAAATACCAAGAATTAACTTAGAAGAAGGGGAGTGCTTAAGCTGTGAAGGTTAAATTATTTTTATTATTGTTATTATTACCCGCCTGTGCTACTGATGGCACACAACGAAGCAAGTGGGACTACTACAAACCTGAGAATGTTAAATGCGTAGATAAAGACATCAAAATATGTAGGCAGTACGGGCCTCATTTGATTTGTCAATGCGTTAGTAAGGGGAAGTATGTCTAAAGATTCTTTTGAAGATTGTAAATATTATATATGGGAAGAAAACAAACTTGTTGACTACAAGGATTTTAAATCTTACTACGCTGAAAAAGCTTTAGAAGATAATAGTTTTAAAAACTTCTCTATTAAAAAGTGGGCTGAGTATGCAAGTGACTACAATAAAGAAGACAAACTTAGCTATTCAGTATGGCTCACTAAAAACATGCAGGAGTTAAAAGAGCAATGGAAGACCACAGAATAAAAGCACTAAAGAGTATGTACAAAGCTCAGATTATGTGGGCTGGTTCAGAACTTAAAAACTATCTTGATAATCCAGTAGCCGTAGGAGAGCATACAATGCTTGAAACTATGGATGAGCTAGTAGGAAAGATAGCTGAAGCAGAAGATAAATTAATTGTACTGGAGACACACTTTAGTGAGTGAAATAACTTTTAAAATGCTTCCTCTACCTTCTGTGTTTATGATGGAAATAGATTTTCCTCTAGAGCATGTAGATACTTTAAATGTTTTTTTAGATGATCTACTGCTACAAGAGGACAGGCTAACCGCTGCTGACACTCTTGTAGGTCAGATACAGCATGGAGAGCAGCTACGAATAGACCATACACATAAGGACTTAGAGGACGTTAGAGCCTACTTACAGAGCATGGCAGTACACTACGTTGGTCAGTTCTTTCAACATACAGGTCAGAACCTAGACGGAGACAGACACATAGACATAGACGAACTATGGTCTGTTCACAGTTACGCAGGTGACTACAATCCTATACATGATCATGGCACTAAGACTATAATGGGTATTAGCTGCACAACATGGACAAAAGTACCAGAACAAATAGAAAAACTAAATGCACCACACATGGGAGAGTTTAGCTACTACAACGCTTCAGGATGTGTTGATGGTTTCTTAGAGTTTGTTTATGGTCAAAGCGCAGTAAATGACAAAGAAAGACTAAAGCCTACACAAGCAGTGGTGTTCAAACCAGAAGTAGGTAAAATATATTTCTTTCCTTCGTGGCTCCAACATATGGTATACCCATTTAAAGGCGAAGGAGAACGTCGCACAGTAGCGGCAAACTTAAATGCATTTCCAGTGGAGAAACAATGAATAAAACAATGGTAGATTTAGTAACCCTGTGGAGTTACGATAAAGGAATTATTAATAACTCGACACCTTTAGCACAGTTTGCTAAGCTTGTGTCTGAGATTGGGGAGCTAGGAGACAACATAGCTAAACAGCGTGATGTCTCTGATGATATAGGAGACTGTCTTGTTGTGTTAAATACATTAGCAGTGATGAATGACACAGACCTAGATCAGTGCTTACGTGTAGCCTACTTAGATATAAAAGATCGTAAAGGACACATGAACAGCAATGGTATTTTTATTAAAGAAGGGGACTTACCAGACCCTATAGTAACAGAGGAAAGGATTACACAACTATGAGCCTATTAGACACAAGAGACTACTACAAGCCTTTTGATAACCCTTGGATGTTTGACTACTACTCACAGCAGAATCAGATGCACTGGTTTCCTGAAGATGTACCATTGCACAATGATGTAAAAGATTGGAAAGACCTTGGCGAATCTGAGAAGAATCTACTAACTCAAATATTCCGACTGTTCACTCAGTCTGATGTTGACGTTAGCTCTGGTTACGTTGATAGGTACATGAAGATATTTAAGAAGCCTGAAGCTCGTATGATGATGGGTGCCTTTAACAACATGGAGTCCATACACCAACACGCCTACAGCTTGCTCTTAGACACCGTAGGAATGCCAGAGGTTGAGTATAAGGCGTTCTCAGAGTATGAGGCTATGGCAGACAAGCATGAGTATGTGGACTCTGTACGGGTCACTAAGGGCGATAAACGGTCTATTGCTAAAGCCTTGGCTATCTACTCTGCTTTTACAGAAGGGCTACAGTTATTTTCCAGTTTTATCATCCTGCTAAACTTCCCTCGCTTTGGTAAGATGAAAGGCATGGGACAGATTATTACCTACAGTATACGCGATGAGTCACTACACGTTGAGGCAATGACTAAGCTG
>VTLG01004667.1_pt1 | contig 15831 bp, 38 predicted proteins | sample 4694571 | NCBI WGS metagenome assembly VTLG01 (sample SAMN12604809, study PRJNA352737) | marine metagenome | biome: ENVO:00000447; feature: ENVO:00000209|ENVO:00000569|ENVO:01000036; material: ENVO:00002151; isolation source: viral sequences binned using virsorter ...
CATCCTTTAAAATTATCTAACTAATCTGTTTATTATCGCTGGTACTTTTGAACGTAGTTGTCTTTCAACTGTATTTCTTGCAAGGTTGGTTAAACTATCTGCAAGACTTTGTGGTAATCTCGCCTCATCTGTTAAGTTTTTCCAATATCTGTAAGAAAACGAAACACTTACTTTTTGTTGTTGGTTGACAGCAGAATAGTCGTAAGTTTGAGCTGCAATATTTTTAGGAAAACACTCTATCAACTCGACACCATATTTTCTCTCGTTTTTTTCATCTAACTGATATATTTGTATTGTACCAACATAGTCATCATAGTAAAAGATATTCTTTGCCAAGTATCGAAAAAGTTTTTCTCTCTGAGATCTGATGATAGTTGAAATACTGCATCAATATCTCCAAATGAAAATCCTTGTGCAATTTCTCTGGTTGGGCCATATATGTTTGTGTCTGGTGCAGTATCTATATTTCTACCAGGCATTGATATTTGTTCACATTTAAGTGAAACCTGTCTTGCAGTTCCATTTCCACGCATACTGTTTATAATTGTGGAAAATGAATTTGTTTGATTACCAACTGGTGGTAAAAATAAAACTTCATAACGAGCTGTCTTTGCAATACCATCACCACTACGAATTAATCCAAGTAACTCATTTAAAACACCAAATGCAGGCCCTGATACTGCATTCCCAAATGGATTACCAATTGCACCCTGTAATAAACTTAACATTATAGCATTCTCCTACTATCACTCCATACTGCACTTGCAGTCGCTTTCTTAAATCTTTGCACAGGTAAGAGTGTTGCAATTACAAACTCGTCTGCATCTATTCTACGAAAACGTGATCTTACATAACCAGATAGATATTTGTGTATGGTTGGTTTTACTGACTTTAGATTTTTTACATCATTATAACTAACTCGTAAAAATGTGGACTCATCAAACTTAGTATTATTACTAAAGTCTGTAAGTCTATCTAACAATCTTATTCTCAAAGGTATTGGTAAGTAGTGTAGGTTGATACCCAGAAAACCATCTGAGTATGACTCTATTGGTAGTACTAGAGGAAAGGTATCATAGTATGGTAACTTCCTTGCAAACTTGGGTGCATAGACAAACATATTTAACACACCACCAAAAGGTGATTTTGCTTGTTTACCATCACGAATAAGGTCAAGAGCTTTAGGTGTACCAAACTCTTTAATTTTATCTTTGTACCACTCTGTAGATTTTGGTCTACCTCTTGCAGCTTGTTGTACCTGTTGTATGAAATTCTTGATTGCCATGTAATTATTTATACTTTGGAAACAGATGATCTTCTGTAAAAATCTTAAACTCCATACCATGATCTTTACAGAACTCTTCTGCTGATTTCCACTTTGCTTGATTGACTGCATAGGTAAACACCTCGTTCAACCATTTTTTAGTTCTACGTTTAGGGTTCTTCACAGGTTCTTTACACTGTGCTTTGGGTTTGACTTCAATGATAAACTTTTTGTGTGTACCATCTGTTTGTTTGACTTTCATATAGAAATCTGGAAAGTATCTATGTATTCTATTATCTTTTGGTGAACGATATGGTATGATAATTTCTTCACTTCCCCACTCAACTACAGATTTGTTCTTATCACAATAGACCATAAGTTTTCGTTCCCAGAGTGAACGATATACTACTTGAGATGGGTCACCCCTATATTTCTTGGGGTTCATGGGTTTATACTTACCTTTATACGACATTGTGTATAAATACTTATAAAGAATAGGATAAGTCTATGCCAGAAAACAGATCACCAAACAGTAAAGTAGATTTTGTACCATTAAGTGATGCAAGAGCTAAAAGAAACTTTAGTGTTGGTGGTTTTCAAATGGATACAAGTAAGTCACCAACTGCAGCTGTTTCTAATTTAGGTTCAAAATATTCAACACAAAACTTAACCTTTCCAAGAGATGTAGAAAATCCAGACAAAGGTATTGGTAATCATGGTCATTATATTTTGTTCTCTATTAACACACAGGAGAGAGCAAGATTAAGAACAAGTGCAATAGGTTCTGGTGGTAGTCGTGTGGATGACCCAACTCAAGGTGCGAATATACCAAAATATATAAAAAATTGGGATGTTGTATCTCAGACATACAAAAATGTTCTTGCAGAAAATGAAATTGCAAAAAGACATAATGATAATTATCAAAAAAGTCAAGAAGAATTTAAAAATAAATTTCAAAATGTCATCACCACATCTGGCAAAACAGGGGTGGATAGTCGGTATCAAGCAAAAGGTTCAACTATAAAAATTAAGAGAGCACCAACAAAAAGACTGAAGACACAGATTGCAATGTATATGCCACAACAGGTGAATGTGACTTATGGTGCAAACTATACAGATACAGAGATGGGTGCATTAACAGAGGAAGCGTTGAACGCATACAACAATGCGATAGGTGGTCGTTTTAGAAGTGCGTTTGAAAATGTCTTGAACATGGATCAAGGTATCGCAGAACAGTTACAAAAAGGTCTACTTGCATCTATAGGTATCATACCTGGCTTCGGTGGTGCAAGAGAAGCGTTTGAAGCGAAAGAGGGTGCAATCATATCTGATAGATTAGAACTTGCGTTCAAGGGTATCAATAAAAGAAATTTTCAGTATACATTTAAAATGATACCTAAAAACGAAAAAGAAGCAGATGAGATAAGAAAGATAGTGTTTGCATTTAAAGCCAATATGTTACCAGAGTTTGTCGGTGGTAATCGTGCTGGTAGAAGATTAGTTGTTCCTAATACATTTGATATATCATATATGTATGTTGGTGCAGAAAATGATTATCTACACAAAATATCTACTTGTGTATTAGAGAACATGAGTGTTTCATATGGTGGTGATAGATATAAAACATTTGAAGGTCGTGCAGATGGAGCTCCACCTGTAGAAACCACCATGACACTTGCGTTTAAAGAGATGGAACTTATTACAAGAGAAAGAGTATTCGAGGGTTTCTAAATGTTTTTTGATAGTTTTCCAAAAATTCTATACGACTCAAAAGGTGATGGTGAGGTAAAAATTGTCACTAATCTTTTGAAACGTGTTGCAGTCAGAACAAAAGTTAAAACTAATGCACTTGTACTTGACACATACGATGTCAAGAATGGTGAAACACCAGAGTCAATTGCAGATAAACTATATGATGACCCAGAGTTGCATTGGGTTGTACTATTAGTAAATGATATTACAGATCGTTATCATCAGTGGCCAATGTATGAACAACAATTTAATACCTATGTTGAAGAAAAATATAGTAACCCAGATGGTGTACATCATTACGAAATTGCACAAACATCTGGTGATACTTCCACCAAACTAGAGGTTTACAATAACTCTGCACTCTACAGTGGTGATACTGATTTTTACTCCAGTGCAACTACAGTCACTAATAGAGAATATGAAGAAAAAGAACAAGATAAGAAACGTCAAATAAAATTACTTGACCCAAGATTTATAGATCAGTTTGTAGAGGAATATAAAATATTGATGGGTGAAAGTGTTCTTTAATGGGTAAAGATGCAGTTCAATTTGCTGGTGAGTTTGGTATAGACGAACTCAAGATTGCATCACCAAGTGGGGGTGTTGCAGATTTATTAACTGATGTTTTAGTCATAGAGGTTAATATATTTGAAGATATTTTTAAAAACGTAATATCTGGTACTATCACTATGAGTGATATAAGAGATGTCATTACACTACTTCCAATACAAGGGCAAGAAGAACTATACATTAAATTTAGGACACCATCTTTAAATGATAAAGAAGATATCATAGACTTCACTGCAAATCCTTTTATAATCCACAAAGTAAACATGAGAAGAGAAGTAAGCACTGGTGGTCAGATATATGATTTATCTTTCATATCACCAGAAGCGATTAAAAATACTAAGAAAAGAGTTTCAAAGTCTTATGTAAAAACTAAAGCCAATATTGGTGACATAGTTGATGATTTGATGATACATGATAAATTTGGTATTCAAACTAAAAAAGAAGTTGATATAGAACCTACTATTGGTACAAGAAAATATATAGTAACAAATTCATACCCAATGACTTTTATAACCAAATTAACTAAAGAAGCAAAATCAAAAAATGGTTCACCACACTATTTATTTTTTGAAAACAAAAAAGGATATCATTTTAAAACTTTTCAATTTCTTTACAAAGAAGCTCAAGAAAATGGTATAAGAGGTGAGTTTCATGTTGGTGATATTGGATTTGATGAGGATGTAACTCCAGACCCAGACTCAGGCAAAAATGTACAAAACTTTAAAAGGGTATTACAATACTCACTAAACTCAAAGAAAGATATGTTGATTAACACTACCACAGGGTTTTTTGGTGGAACTGTTATGGAACATAACATATTTAATAAAAAAATAAAAACAAAAACATATAATTATTTTGATGATGATGATCATATTGCCCATGAAAGAATATCACCTAATAGACTTTACAGTGACACTGCGATGCCGTCAATTGAGTCACTTAGTGATGACATAGAAACATCAAACATCCACGTTATATCAGTATCAAAGGATGGTAGTGATATTGATAAAAGTTTTGAAAAAGGTGATGCAAATAAACGATTTGAAACACTTTTAGATCGTAAATCTAGGATTGTAGAATACCAAGATGGTATAAGTATTAATATGACTGTTCATGGTCAGACAACTTTAACTGTGGGAGATATGGTAAGAGTATCAATGCCAGCAGTTGGAAATGAGGATGAGGTAGAGGATAAATTGTACTCTGGTGCATATTTGATAACAAAACTTAGACACACCTTTTCACCACCTACTAGAAGTCACGTTATAAGTATGGAGGTAGTAAAGGATGGGTTGAGTAAGGGTCTACCATCATCTGAAATTTCATCATCAAAAAAGGTTCAAGCGAAAGAAACTATTTCAAATAAACCATCATCTCAAAATAACACTACCACTGATGATAGTGATGTAGTCCCAGACTCTTCAAAAGGTGATATTCAAAGACAACTATCGTCAGAAACATTAGATAGCGACCCAGAGTTTCAAGCAAAACTTAAAGAGATGGAAGAAAAATATCCAGGCAAAGGGTTTTCTAAACAAAAATTGTATAAAACTATCAAGGGTGAGAGTTCATTTGATTCAGGTGCGAGAAATAAAAACACGAATGCATCTGGTCTTTTTCAATTCACTCAACCAGCAGTTGATGATATCAATAAAAGATTTGGTGAAAATTATACACTTGGTGAAATTAGAAATATGAATGCAACACAACAGTTAGAGGTTTATGACCAATATTTAACTTTTTGGAGTTATGATGGGAATAATGAACTTGGTATCATGCAAGGAGCACCAGCGTATGCAAATAAATCATCAGACAGTGTGGTTTATGTTGAAACCGATAAAGCGTGGGAACAAAATCCAGGCTGGAGGTCAGCAGGAGGTGGTGCAATAACAGTCGCAAGTATGAATGCATATTATTTGCGACAAACATAGAAGGGAGTAATCTATATTTTGTTATGATCAACATTAATTAGGAGCAACAAATACATGACAAACAAATCCAGAATGAAACTAAAGAAGTTTAATTTTTTAAGTCAACATAGGAACACTACACCAGAGATTGCACCAACGAAACAGATTACTAAATATAGAATAAAACGAAAAGAGCCACAGGATGAAAACATATTCAAACTTACAAGAGGGAGTCTACGACCCCAATATATTTAAAGCGTTCTTCCTTGCAGGCGGGCCAGGCAGTGGTAAGTCCTACGTTGTAAGACGAACCACTGGTGGTCTTGGAATGAGAATAGTGAACTCAGACGAAGCGTTTGAAAAAAGATTGAAAGACGCTGGACACTCACTTGATACTAGAGCGATGGACACTCAAGTCAGAGATAGAATTAGAGGTGTCGCAAAACAAACCACAAAGAAATTACAACAGAATTATATTGAGGGTAGACTTGGACTTATCATTGATGGTACAGGTAAAGACTACGATAAGATAACCAACCAAGCAAGACAACTAGAAGCGTTAGGTTATGACACTCATATGATATTTGTAAATACATCACTTGATGTCGCACTTCAGAGAAATGCAGAAAGACCCAGAAAACTTGCAGAACCACTCGTTGTCCAATCGTGGAATGACGTACAGAAAAACATAGGTAAGTTCAACAATTACTTTCAAGGTAACTTCATAATCATTGACAACAATGATGCAAAGGAAGATGTATTCACTGCTGTATTCAAAAGAGTTAAAAAACTTGCAAACAGAAAAATACAAAACAAAAGAGCTCAACAGTGGATTAATATGGAATTACAAAAAAAGAAAGAGGGTGAACGTGGGACTCTAGGAACAGGTCGTGTCACCACTACTCGTAGACAAAAGGCAGACCCTAAGAAAGTCGCACAAGGTGGTATGCAACAATTTCTTAGAAGAACATAAAACGCAAAATAACTATGCATTTAGTTTAGAGGTAAACTACTATAAATAGTTCTGTGTCCATTCAAGGACATATCATTTCAGAAAATAAGAGGTAAAAGAATGTCAGTTGCAAGTACTGTGTATGATAGCACCTGTGTGGTGTGTGATTATGTTAACAATGTAGTAAGAAGAATGTGGTTAGGAATGCAGAGATCCAGACAATTATCTGCAAACTACAAGATATATGAGGAAATAAAAAGATTTGATGAAGATGCTGGTTACCATCTCGCAAATATGAACGACAATACGAACAAACATTATGAAATAGAGATGTCCAAGACAAAACGAATCACTTGGGCATGGGATACTAAATTTGATTTAGACGACTAAGAATATCTACGAATTTCACCAATAAAAACAATGACTTAGAAAAAGGGGTTGACAAGCCCCTTTTTTTGTTGTATATTAATAGTATAGTTAATAAGAGAGAGAAAAAAATATGACAAACGAAACAGTTTTTATTGAAGCAGAAAATGGTGGTATTGGTGTTTACATCGGTGCTGGTAACAAAGTTGGTTGGGCAAAGACCGCCAAGACGTTAAAGTACATACTAGACACTAAGAACATTAATGTGTTTGAAGATAGATTGTTTTTCACAAGTTCTATGGATTTTGCAGATGAGTATGGGTTTGAAACTCATGATGGTGGAAAAGAGATATTCTACACTGCACAGAGAATGATACAAGATGAGATAATTGCAAACGGACAATTCGCTTGTGATTTTGATGGATAATTAGAGAGGTTATTATGTTTAATATATTAAAAGAAAGAGTTCTTAAAGATTTGAATGAGTTATTGAAACTAGGTGTAAACACTAAGTCTGCAATCGTAAAGGTCGAGGATGGGTTCTTTGACGAAGACCTACTTGATTGGTCAGATGACACAAGTTGTATATCAACGAGAGATGCAACAGATATAATATTAACAATGACGAGGCTCTAATGGATTTAGAAACACTACAAGAAATAAAGTGGAGATTAGAAGGTGCATCTAGGTTGCATCAAAAAGGTAACCACTCATCAGCGTCCTGGCCTGTAGATGAGGTTATCGGTATGTTGAAAATAGTAGAAGAAAAACTACTTGACTCTGAAAACGAATCATGTTATAGTTTATGGAAGAAACAAGAAGGTTATAAATTAATAAATGGTAGATGGAAATGGATACGACCAAATGATGGATAATTTGAAAAAAGTAAAAGACTTGTACATGACATACAGTGCAATTCTTGCTGGTAATTGGATTGGTGATTTAGATGCAATCGAAGATCAGATTGCTGATTTATGTGAAAAATCAAATATAGATTTGTTAGAAGTCATCGCAAAGATTGACGATGAAAATTTAAATTAGAGAGAAAGGTATATTATGAGTAAATTATCAAAAGTGAGTGACCAACTTATGGGTCTAACAATGTCTGAACTTACAGAAGTGCAGAAGATAGTACAAGATATCAAGACAATGAAAGCGAAGACTGCTTTGAGTGTTGGTGCGAGGGTCTATGTTGTTCAAAAGACAAAGAAGACGCCTGGTACTGTGAGAAAAATAAATCAGACTAGAGCGATAGTCACTATGATGGGTAGAGACTATAATGTTCCATTTACAATGTTGGAGGCTGCGTAATGACAGTATCAGAAGCGATTGCAATTATTTTAGAAAACCCCTTGACATCTTTGATGGAATTTGTTACACTATCCATGATGTTCACTTGTTTTTATTTTGCATTAATTATATTTTAGAAAGAGAGAGAGAAATGAATAAGACATTATTAGATAATTATGATAAGATGGTAGTAAAGGACACTGTTGCAGTGATACATTGTGCGTTTGGTGATACACCACATACAGTTGCAATGGTATCAGTTGACAAAGGATTATCAGATTTAGAAAAGTGTGATAAAGCATTCATGTTGACAAACTCAATAGACAATGCATGGTGGAAGAATGGTGATGTAACACCTATGTTTCCTAATGATGGTTGTCGGTCAACGAGTGTGGGTGACCAAGTATTAGTTGGTAACACAAAGTATGAGTGTGCGCCTTTTGGGTGGGAATTAGTTACTTAATGGAGATGATATGATTACAGAATATATTGCAAAACCAAACCTAAATAATAACATAGGATTAAAGACTTTCACGTTAGAGTCTGATGCGATTAAGTATCTTGAAGAATATACGGGCTATGAGATGTCGTTTGAAAAGAACAAAAAGACAGGCGAAAAGTATTCTGATTGGTATTTGATTGATAAGTTGGTTAAGGTGGATAAGACAGCATGAAATCATGGGTGTTAATAACAACCATTTTATTTACGACACCAGAGAAAGACTTTTCTGGTGTTGTTGTATATGAGTTTAAGAATCGTGTAGAGTGTGATGTAAGATTACAGAAGACACAAAACATGGAGATAGACTTTAATCATTTTATGAGTATGAAAGTAGATAATAGATGTGAGGAGAAAAGATGAAAATATTAAGATTTTTGAGATGGGGATTTAAAGACATGGATACTTATACCATGAGAACACTAACTTTTGGTATGGTGGGTCTAGGTGGCTTACTCGTACATAGTCCTTATTGGATGTTAGGTGGTTTATTTTGTATGTGGTTAGATTTTATGTATCAGATTTTTAAAGATAGATGGGAAGAATTTACGAGGGTAGAAAATGAAAAAAGTTAGAGATATTTTAGACAAATATGGTGAGGGTACTAAGTGGGACTTAGACTATGGTAAATTAGTTATACTTGGTCTTTGTATTTACATTGCAATAAAGGTATCTTAATGTTCACGATATACACAAAACCAGATTGTAATTTTTGTGTTAAAGCAAAAGATTTACTCAACTTGAGAGGAGAACCTTTCATGGAAGTTGATATATCTAAGGATACTATAGCAAAAGACAAACTAAAGAGTCAAGGGTTCAAAACTGTTCCCCAGATTTTTTATCCAGATGGTAAACACTTTGGTGACTATCTGAAACTGGAGAGCAATTATGTATGAGTATAAGTGTAAGGTAGTTCACATAGTAGATGGTGATACTGTTGACGTAGATATAGATTTAGGGTTTGGAGTGTGGATGCGTAAACAAAGAGTAAGACTCTATGGTATAGATACACCAGAATCAAGAACAAGTGATGCAGACGAAAAGGTATATGGTCTGGCCGCAAAAGAGTTCTTGACAAAGTGGTTAACATCTGGTGGAGTATCAATAAGAACACACAAAGATGCGAAAGGTAAGTTTGGTCGTATACTTGGTGAGATGTGGTGTTTTGACACTAACGTAAATGAGAAGATGATTGAAGAACATCATGCAGTTCGGTATCATGGACAATCAAAAGATGATATCGCAGAAGAACATTTGAAAAATAGGGAATTAGTTAAACTATGACAGAACAAATTATGACACACCCAACATCATTCGAAGTTGCAAAATGGTTTGGGCCACAAACTGCAACAGTGGTGTTACCAGATGATGCTTTAAGTGCATTAGTTAACATGACAGATAATATTATTGATGATAAAAAATCTAAAACACATGGTCAAAGTCTCGCTGGAGTGATTGACACTGAATTAAGAATTTACAAATCTGACATGGATAAATGTGGATTTGATCAACTATTTGAATCGTGTGTTAAAAGTTATGTGGTACACTGTGCAAAAACTCATGGATTTTTTAAACCAAATTACAATTTTGAAACGTCAGTAAACTCTGCATGGGTGGTATCACAATACCAAAATGAATATAATCCATTACACAATCACACTGGTTGTGAGTTAAGTGGAGTGATATATTTAAAAACACCAAGTGTGAAAGGTCGTAGAAATCTTGATTCTAAAAAGGGTAAAGCAGAGGGTGATGGTGATATAAACTTTGTTTACAATGCAGCCTCTCAAAGAAACCAAGACGTATTCGAAAAAGGTCTTGTGCAGATAACACCCACGCCTGGTTTGATGTTGATGTTTCCGTCATATCTTTTACATACTGTATATCCATTTATCGGTGAGGGTGAAAGAAGATGTATTGCATTTAATGGAACTTATAGAATAACAGAACCACTTGATGGTGGTTCTTTTAACTTAATTGCTGGTAATATGCAAGGTGTAAAAAATAAACATTTCTATTTGGAGGAAAAACCAAGTGAGTAGAAGTCAACAAATGAATCATGTAAGACATTTAGAGTTTGAGATTAAAGAATTAGAGGGTAGATTGCAACCACATGACACTGGACATATCCACACTACAATCTCTGTGTTGACAGAAAGACTAGAAGAGATACAAAAAGAATTAGATGAACATAAAGTAGAAGAACCAATAGAAGCTCATGATGGTTAGACTATATGCGATTTTGATTGTCATGGTTGCACTTATACCAGTGATTGGATTATTGTTAGCTGGTGAGTACAATGAAAAACCAGTTATGTGTGGTTCACAAATAGAGATACTTGATATCATTGATGGTAAAAAAGAGGTTTTAATGGTATCTGGTAAACAATTAACAAAGGTGCGTGACCCAGATGAAGGAGATGGATTATCGGATATACCAGCGATACTACCATTTGCATTTTATACTAACGTGGACACTGGAACGTATACTGCGATTGAATATCATGGACACCCATACGACACTTACTGTGTTATATCGTATGGAGTAGAATTAACAATAGGTGAAATAGGAGAGTAAAATGATGGCATATATTGCACTAGGAGTAGTACTCGTAGTATGTTTAGGTTTAGTAGTTTGGTATATTAATAGTGTTGTGAGGAAGATACCATGACTTATGGATTTATATTAGTTGTAGTATGGATATTACCTAGTGGTGTTGTGACAGGTGATGCGTTAAATTGGTATGATAACCCAACCTCTTGTTGGGAAGATGCTATTCGTATGAAAGAGGATAGTGAATTGGGATTTGGTTATGTTTGTGTGGAGGATACAGGAGCATCAACATGAAAATAACTGAGGGAACTACACTTGGAATTATGATAGTAATCATGGTCACTGGAACACTTGCACTTAACATACTCGTACAAGGATTTATTGGTTGAGAGTAGATTTAGTAGATAAGATGGGTAGTGACCTTTCGGTGGTCAATGCAGCTCGTGTGTCCTTTGCAAAGAAGTCCAATTGGGATGACATACCCTTTGCAGAGGGAAATGTACTCAAGGACTCAGATGCACGACTTATTAAGTATCTTGCAAAACATAATCACTGGAGTCCTTTCGCACACGCATCATTACAGTTGCACATCAAAGCACCCATATTCGTTGCACGACAGTTAGTCAAACACCAAGTCGGATTAGTGTGGAACGAGATATCCAGACGATATGTTGATACAGAACCAGAGTTTTATATTCCAAAGGTCTGGAGAAAAAGACCAGCGGAGAGTATCAAACAAGGGTCGGACGAGTCCGAAACTGTCAAGTATGGTATTGATGGTACAATGATGTTTGTAAAAGAAACGTATCAAAATCTACTGAAAGAAGGAATTGCACCAGAGATGGCGAGGATGGTTCTACCACAGAACCTATATACAGAGTGGTATTGGAGTGGAACTTTGTATGCATTCTCTAGAGTTTGCAATCTAAGATGTGCAGAAGACACACAATCGGAGACAAGAATAATTGCAGACGGAATACGAGATATATGTGCGAAACAGTTTCCGATAAGTTGGAAGGAGTTATATCATGGGTAGAAAATTAATACACGAACATTGGGGTGATAGTGATAATAATCGAAGTGCAAAGATATATCATGTAGAAGATATCATGGATTTCTTTGAGGTTGATTTTTATGAAGATGAACAACTCAAAGAAAGTCGTCAGATGATAACAAACGGAGTTGCACATAGTGAGAGATACGCTGAAGATGCGGCTGAGAACTGGTGTTTGGGATATATACCTTGATGGATTTGTTTCGACATTTGAGGATACATACGCAGAAGAAACCAGAAGAAGGCCCAGAGGAGATGGACTTTCCAGAGATGTATCTTCTGGGTACAGGAGCAACAACAGAATTACCAAATAATTTTAAGAGGAAAAGAACCATGAATTGTTACCATTGCGACACTGAATTAATATGGGGTGGTGACCACGATATAGACGAAGAACTCGATCATGAGGATGCACACAGCATGGTAACAAATCTAACTTGTCCAAAATGTGCATCATTTCATCTGGTCTATACACCCAAAAAAGTTATGGAAGGAAAAATATAATGAACGGATTACACTTTTTATTCATAGGAATTGCACTACTGATGATGATGTCAGTGACAGGTTGCAATACACCATATATCACGAAAGATGGTGAGAGATTACTATCAAACTCAGTGGTAGGTTGTGCAGTAGGTCAAGTATTCTTTGATGATTGTGGAGCAGGAGCTGCAGTCGCTGCTGGTGCAACAATCATTGATGACCAAACAAAATGAGTCATGCAACTTGGGACTACTGGACATACAGAGATTATATCCCACATTACATATGTGATGAGTTAATAAAAAACCACGATAATTTTGATCATGGAACTTTACGAGGTGGTACGATAGATGAAGACATGAGAAGGAGTGGCGTATGTTGGGTAAGTTCACCATTCTGGGTAAATTTATTTTTTGATATAATTCTAAGAGCAAATCAAGAATCTCAGTTGAATTATAATATAGTTGGTGTGGAGGAATTACAACTCACTAGATATGTCGCACCAGATGGACATTATGATTTTCACATTGATGGAGATGGACACACAAGAAAAAATGCTGATGACGTTGTAAGAAAACTATCAATGAGTTGTTTACTTACAGACCCAAAAGAATTTGAGGGTGGAAAGTTTCAGTGTCAAAATGGTGCTGAACCATATGATGTAGAACTCAACAAAGGTGATATTGTCATATTCCCATCATATACTTTACATAGAGTTTCCCCTGTAACAAAGGGAGAACGATATTCATTAGTCGCATGGGCCAATGGAAAGGCGTTTACATGAAAACACTTGCGTGGGTATTGGTTATACTCAACCAATCACAGACAATTAGTGATGATGAGTTGATATATCCAAGTCTACAGAAGTGCGAAATGTATGAAAAACAAATCAATCGACCACTTCAAAAAATACAAACATATACATTTTCTGCGTATTGTAAACCCACAGTAATCGACAGAGTAGAAGAATAGTGAGAATAATCCACTTCAATGAGCCATGGAAACATTTTGAGGTGTATGATTTTATATCAAATAATGAACATAAAGAGATAAAAAAACTATTTAAAACTTTCCCAGATCCACGCCCAACTGATGATAGAATAAGTCACAAGATAGAAAATGAAATGTTGAGAGAAAGATTTATAGAATTACTTAGATTATTAAACGTGAAATGGAACGAGAATAAACATTCAATATACATGGAATTAGACAAAATATCACCTAAATTCAAGTTTCAAATACACACAGACATATGGACAAAGGTGTTGTCACTCATCATACATATATCAGAAACAGGACATGGAACAAGGTTATACTCACCACATAAGTCGTTTGATGAGTGGCGAACACTGGTTAGAACAATGAACTGGACACCAAGAGGTGGTGGTGGGTTTCTAAGAACAGATGAAACTTACCATAGTTTTGATACAATAGAGGACAATATGATGAGACAGACGATACTACTAACACTAAGACAAAATAAAAACTGGATGACAGGAGAAGACAATTGAAAAAAACTACATTATTTGACATACCAATATGGACAAACAAGATAGATAATTTCTATTCAGTGAGGAAACAATTAGAGGATGAATTTAATAAATTTCCAGACACGAAGAATGAAATCAATCAAAGTGAGTATCAAAAGTTTTATACAAATAGACAAAAAGATAGACCTGGCCTAACACAAAAATTCACAAATATAATATCAAAAGAGATGCAAAATTTAGTTTCTGACATAAACAAAAACAGTGATATAAAGATAAAAGATTTGAGTGTCAAAGATGTTTGGTCAGTGACCTATCAGACAGGGGATTATCAGTCTATACACAATCATGGTTCAACAGGTTTGTCTGGTTTATTATTCTTGGATAGTCCTATAGACGGCCCAAATTTGACCATAGTGCAACCTTATAATAATTGGATAACGGACACTACTCGTTCTCTTTCAGCAAAGTTTGAAGAGGGTGCGATAGTTGTATTTCCTAGTTTCTTATTACACTCAAGTGACCCAAACAGATCACACAGACAAAAAAGAGTTATCAGTTGGGATATGGAGATAGTTCTCTGATGTTCTTCAGAAAGAAGAAAAATGACGATATAATTCTTGATTGTTATACCTATAATCCTTATGCGTATAACTTTGCAAAAATAAACTATGGATATCATTACATTCCAGAGTGGTGGAAAAAGACACCAAAAATTGTAGAAAAAAGAATTGCGACAATCAAAAACTGTCCAGCATTTGTTGAGTATTACACGAAAGGTATTGTCTTACCGATGTGGTGTGAACTTATAATACAGATTAAACCAAAGGGAAATGAACAATTATTTACTTGGAAAAGTTCGCATAAAGAGTTCGGTATCAATCACCATACACAAGAACAATTTAAAGGGTTTTCAAAAGAGGATGGACATAATCTAAAAATGGTGTCGCCTTGGTATATAAAATGTAAAGAGGAGATTTCTTTTACATATACACAACCAACTTGGAATCAGAGAGATATAATATTTGACCTTATATTACAACCAGGCGTGTTAAGTTTCAAGTCAAATATGCAGACAAATCTAAATTACTTTTTTCAACAAAAAAACACACAACAGGACATACATATACAACCATTAACACCAATGGTGATCATGCATCCAATATCAGAGAGAAAAGTAAAACTCAGACATCACTTTTTGACAAGTAAAGAAGATGAAGCTCTATCTGGAATTAACAGCGGAATGTTATTTGATATATATCCAGAAAATGTACACAAAAAGAATAAGAAATTATTTGAAAAAATAGATGAAGTAGATGGAGGGATATACAAATAATGGGATTATTCAGTTGGGGTGGAAAGCCCATAAAAGTAGAAACACTAGAACAGACACACAAGAAACTAGAAAGAGATATACTTACGTTAGAGAAGATGAACAAGGTATCAAACGCACATGAACATGAGATTAAAGAGAAGAAAAAACAGAAACTTGCAATCAAAGACGAACTGGAACGTATGAATAAGAACTTCAATGGTAAGTCATACGTCAAGGATGGTATAGAGAGTGACTTCTAGATACGAACTATTTAAAGGACATTACAAGATACTGAGAGAACAACGCAGACGAGAATCGATTTTTCGGACGCTAGT
>VTLG01005432.1_pt1 | contig 15831 bp, 21 predicted proteins | sample 4694571 | NCBI WGS metagenome assembly VTLG01 (sample SAMN12604809, study PRJNA352737) | marine metagenome | biome: ENVO:00000447; feature: ENVO:00000209|ENVO:00000569|ENVO:01000036; material: ENVO:00002151; isolation source: viral sequences binned using virsorter ...
ATATAAACTCGACCACCATGTAAAACATCTATAGCTGTGGCTTGTGTAAATCTTAATCTTATAAACTGTTCATTTACAGGCTCAATAGTTAAGTTGCTTACATTTTCTGGCACAGCAGTTTTACCAACAGCAGTAAATGTTTTTGTTGTTGGATTTGTAGATAAAACTAAAGCAGCATTGTAAGAAAATACTTGAAACGTGTACTCTCCAACTGGTGTATCTAGTAGTTCAAAATCAGAACTAAATACCACTTGCGAAACATAGTTACCATCTTCAAATTTATAGTTAACTAAATATTGTGTTACTCCTGTTACTGGCTGCCAATCTACTATTAATTTACTTCTTGCAATGTTATTTATGACAACTGTCTTTTCTGAAATTGTTAAATTACTTGGTGGGGCTGCTGGTTGATTTAATAAAGATATTGTTCTGGCTGGTAATGCAGTACCGTTTTCAATAAAATTATATTTTCCCTCTACATACGTCAAAGCTGTAATTACATAGTTAAGACCATCTTGTTCTTCTACTTGAATTACTCTAAATAACTGAGTTTGAAGAGTTGTGCTGGATATTAAGTAAGGAGAATTTGCATTTGGGGCTGCTGATAATGCGGAATTTAAAGTTAAAACTCCAGATGAATTATTTGTTATAGTTTTTGACTCAACAGTTCCATCAGGCAAAATAACTGAAATAGTCGGAGAATTAGTTAGACCTGGGCCTGAGTCAATATTTCCATTAGAATCTGTAGTCGTTAATGAAGTAGAACTTTCTGCGTCAATAGTAATAGTTGTGGTCGTTGCAGCTACAACACGACCACCTCTTCTAGCTCCTGCTCTAACTGGATCGTTTACCTCTATAACAGAACCAGGTCTGACAACAACTCCTGCGTCTATTGATGTACTAAAAGTTATGGTTTCACTTTCATTTTGTTCAGCGAAGAGTATTGCACGGCCCAATCTCGCAGCTTGATTTCTAGAAGTACAAGCAAATGCTTTGACTTGTTTTATTACTGTACCTATTTTTGTTATAGCTGCTGTATCTTCTACAACTTCAAAATCTACCTCTTTTGAATCCATATTAAAGTAACTTACAGATATTATCGAGTGACGCTGTTTTAGACTACTGCCTGAGTACGAAAAACCTCCTTCTTGCACGTTTGCTAAATTAAATAAATAACTTGCTGACGTTTCTTTATCCTGAGATATTGTTACACTTCCAGCAGACCATATTGGCATACATCTCATAACACCAGATAACTCATTTATTGCTGCAAATGCTTCTTTAGGACTTTGTATGTTTACATTACAGCTAAACCTAGCTTCTTCTGTACCTGATCCTGTACCATCGTCTACTAATGTATTTGAGTATTTGCTGGCAGATACAAAACTAAACAAGTCTAAATTGCTATCTGTTATATGATCTCCTAACCCATACCTCGTGTTTGTGAGAAGGTCTAGCAAGCACATCGCAGGGCAATTTGTATAAACAGCAGCACCCATAACTCCATTAAAAATGTAACCGTCTGGATAGACTATTCTGCCAGTTTGTATATCAACACTAGGAGTACCAGAACCCGAAGCTCCTGCTCCTGGAATCCTTACTTTTATACCCCTAATACGAAATTTTCTCGTAGGAATACGATTAAATTGTTTACTATCTAATCGAAGAGCTACATAAGCACTGTTGGGATAACTTGAACTATTATCAATAACTTCTTGAAAACTTGTAAATTGAAAGGCATTTACTCTTGCTGCGTCTGTGCTGTCTGCTGTAACTCTAACCACTCTAATATCAACAGGAAAAGCACCAGTAACATTTATCCTGTGATCTCTAGCATAAGCATCTGCTGTTCTTCCACTAACAGAAGTACTTATAATATCGCTGAATCCACCTCCATTGTATTGGACTTGAATTTTATAGGCTACAGTATCTCCAACAACATCTCCATTATCTTTTGCAAATTGAATTTGGGGCCAAGTTAAAGTGACTATAATTGCATCTACATCTGTATTAGTAATTTGCCTGGTAACAGGAGTGGAGGCAGTTACAATAACAGAAACACTGGTGGGTGATCTGCTTTCAGCAGGAATACCACTCATAGCAGTTTGGTTTGCCGTTCCAAACTTTGATTTGAAGGTTACATCTTGAAAGTTAAAATCGTTATCGCTAGGACTAGAACTATTTGCGGTAGATTGAAGTATAGGAGTGTCATCTAAAAATACATCTTTTAAACTTGCATTTTGATATGCAGTAGTACCTTTTGTTAGACCTTCTTTTGATGCACTTGCAAAACCCTCTATTTCGCCTTCGGAGATTAAATCTTGAACTGTTGCAAAACTTCTACTGTGTAAAGTATCAGGAGCACGATATGGGGGAGGAGGTGGCTTTGGTCCACCACCAAAACCTCTAATAACTCTTTTATCTTCTGTCATGCTTCTACCTGGTTAGTGTCAATCGCTGCACTTATTACAACACTTCCTGTAAATATTTCACCATAAACTATTGGAACTGGTGTTCCAGCCCTGCTGGTATTTTGAGTTCCACCAAAGTTAAAAGATAATCTAGGATCTTCTTCTGATTCAAACCTTTGAGGTTGGGGTGTAGGAAAAAGCATTTCACTAACTCCCATAAGTGTTAAACCTAACCCTACATTTGCTAAAGTTGCTGAAAATGCAGCCATAGCACCCGTTCCTGCTGCCGTAAAACCTCCAAATCCGAAAGCTGGTGCTGCTCCAGGTAATGCAATAGCTATACCAATTAAAGCTATCCCTAATAATGCTTTTTTAGCTCCCCCAGAACCACTAATTACTGGTATAAAATGAATATCCTCTTGACCCACTGGATAGTTTATTTCTTTTTCATCTATCTCATAATTACCTACTTTTACCTGATAATATTGAGGACTCATATACGCTTCTAGTCCTGGAAAATTATGAATTAAAAAACTTACCGCTTTTCCTACACTATCTACCTTCACCTCAAATTCCTTGTGACCCACAAATTCAGCTAACTTACCGTATAGCTTGACTTTACGAAACATAACGATACCTACCTCCTGTGCATTTTAATAACCATTCAGAATAAGGTTCTTTACAACTTAGTCTATCGGTTAAATGATGTAAAACATCTCCATCTAAGAAAATTGCCACATGATTTAAACCATTACCTAGTATAGACATAAATAATAAATCACCATCTTTTAATTTTTCCTCTGGCCTCAATTTTCTAAATCCTGTTCTCCAAGCACATTTCTCAAACATAGGATTTTTTAAAAACTCTTCTGGTGTAAGAGGTCTTTCCCAATCTCTTAATTCAATATTTTTTTCCTCCCTATACCAATCTCTTACTAAACTCCAACAGTCCGTTATTCCCCAAACCCATTGACGACCCAATATTGGTGCTTTGTATCCCGAAGGTTCTAAATAAGCCCACTTTTCTGTCTTTGGATTAACTATGTACCAGGGTAATCCGCTATCTTCGCAACTTACTTTATCTGCTTGACTAGGGTCAGGAGGTGTTATTGGGTGGCTATGAACTATCGCTACAATTTCTCCCGTATTATCTGCTTTTACATAATCTTCTGGATCTAAAATAAAACACTGGTGGTCCGTCATTGAAAGATTACGGCACGGATAATATCTTTCCTTGCCCTTTATGTTTAGTAATAAGCCTACACATTCTCTAGGATCTTCACGTTTTGCATGAAGTAGTGCTTTATATTTCCAAGTCATGCTGCAAACGTACCAATACTAGGAAATATAGATCGTGTACATTGTCGTTTAGGAATCCTTACTCCAGCAAGATCCGTAGGAGCAGCAAGTTCAAACTCAACAATTTCTCTATTTTCACTGCCTTTTCTATCTATCGCATAAACTTCTTGGGGAAACTCTGCGTTTGGATCGGGAGTTCCAAGAGGATTTGTATTGCCAGGAAAATTAACAGCATCTAAAAATTTTGCTAATGTTCTTATTCTTGTAACAGTAGCTCCTGTTAAATCGTTACCAGTTGTTGTTTCGTTTACAGTTAAAAGTATTGCCGAAATTAATCCTGTAGCATTACTAATTCTCATTTTGGGTCTAGGTAGTTGGCCTTTTTGAAATGCAAAACCCGTTACTTCTATTGGAAATCTTAAATACTCATTACTATTCCATACAATTCTTCCATTAGCATTTAAGTTACTTCCAGCATGAAATCTGTAGATAGTTGTCGCACCATGTAAAGAACTGCTTAATTGCAATGTGAATAGTTCAATAATTGCCGAAGGATTTATTTTTTGTAAATCACTAAATATTGATGAATTTACTGTCATTACGAAGCTGGTTCAAATACTTGTCTAAAATTTGTCTGAATAGTGGCTCTATTGTTGTAAGGTATAGATTTACTCCATGAGTCACATACAAATTCAGATGATGAACTCTCTCCTGGAGGGGTAAAAGTAAAGCTATCACTATCGTTTGCACGAGCATCAAGGAAGGTTTCTATAGTGTCCGCATCTGTTTCTGATACTTCAAATGTAAAGGTAAATTCTTTTGGATTTTGATGCTGTGCCAGCCCTAGAAGAATCCTGTGTTCATAACCATCAGCAAAACGAATAGTTCTAGTTAAAGGCTTAGATTTTTTACGTTGCCCGTATGTGGGTGTTATTGAGGGAAATGTAGCCATTATGCTAGTAATCCTCCTGGTCTTTTCTGTTGTATTAATTCAGATTGTACCGCAACTGAGATAAGACGACCAAGTTCTCTACTACCGTTATCATCTCCTTCAACAGAAGATCCAGAAGCATCTACATTTACTACTACATTAGTTGTACCCATAGGACTAACTTGACCACCAGTAGCTCCAGGAGTAAACAACTCAGGGCCACGTTCTCCAACAATATAAGATTTATTACGTTGTGCATAACCACCATTAGCAAAAGATCCTGCTGGTAAATCCATAGGAATACCTGTCATTGCTGATGCCCGTTGACCTAATACTTGTGAACTTGGTAAACCTCCACTTTTACCTCCACCAAATATTGAACCAAGTCCACCAAACAGTGAACCAAATAATCCTCCTCCCCCTAATGTTCCTCCTGGGTTGCCAAATAGTGCCATGTTAAATGCAGCATCAATTAATTTATTCATTACATTAGTGAGCATATCGTTCAATGTAGATGTTCCTCGGATAAGACCCTGTAGACCATCGGCAACATCTGTCGCAAGTGATTGACCTAATGATTTAAACTGTTGCCTTACTTTTTCGGCTTGTTCTGCCTGTTTTTCTAATAAATTATTTTGTTTTAGTAAATTTTCAATTTTATTTACATCTAGTTCTTCTAAAGTTGCTCCATCTTCAATCATTTCTTTTATTTTTGCATCAAGTTCCTGTGCTAATAAAACTTCCTCATAATTACCATCAATCTTTGCTTGTAATAAAGCATTTTGTTGTCTTACCTTCTTCAGCCTGGAATCTTCAATCATATTTATAGTTGTCTGTCTTTCTAAAGTTTTTCCTACTAAAGAAAGTTCTTCGATTCTGGCATCTATCTGTGCTTGTAGTTCTGCCTTTCTTTCATTAGCCCTTTTAACTCCTGATCTTCCTTTACCTGGGCCAACATTGGCTAACTCCTGCTGTAAAGCTAATAATGCTGGATCGGTAGCTGACCCACCTACTTCTGCAAGTCTTTTGGTTTCTTCTCTTTGTGCTGGCCCTGCAAATGGTGTAGATAGTAAGTTAAGTAAAGGTAATAAAGCAACATACATTTTTGTTGCCATCAACTTAAATTGATTACCTATTAATCTGCTTAGTTCGCCAAACTCTTTTAATTTAGCTACAGAATCCGTGCCAATAGCTTTATTCATCTGTTCAGTAACGGCTGCTAATGCAGCTTGTGTTCCCTCTGTCTTTTTAATTAACTGTATTTGTCTTTCTCTTTCTGTTCCTGCTGCTCCTAAAGCTGTAGTTAACCCCTCAACATCAGGAGTCAAACTACTAAATGCTTGACCTAATTTTGAGGTGGCATCAAATACTTGTTGTGCTTGAGTTAGTAATGCAGTAGCAACTAAACCTCCAGCAAAACCTCCTGTCTGTCCTCCTATTTTCGAGCCAATAAGTCCACCACCAAAACCAGCAGCAGCACCTAATGGGCCTTGTCCAAATAACAATGGAAATGCACCACTTATTAATGCTCCAGATATGTCTCCTTTTGTAAAAGCTGGTCCTCTAGGTACTAGACCTCCTGCTTTACCAGGTAATAATGTTCCTTGATTTGTAATATTTAACGGAGAACTTGGACCCATTGGTCTACCGCTAACTGTAGTCCTTCTAGTTCCTCCACCAGTTTTAGTTGCTCTTTTTGTTAAATTTAATTCTTCCTTTTTTAATCTATTTGTTTTTGCTAATTCCTTATTTACTCTTTTTTGTGCTCTTTCTTGTTTTAAAATTAGTGCAGCCTTATCTCTTTCATTCTTCAGTAATATCTTAGAATCGCCTCTTTTTCCCTGTGCTAACGCATTTAATTTTGATATTCTTCTTTCTAAATTAGATATTTGCTGGTTTATCTTCCGAACATCTAACTTAATATTTACATCGTAATTAGAGCCAGCCACTAATTTTTAGAAAACATTAAACCTAGTTTAGCGTACCTTGCGAGTTTGAGCCTTTCTTTTTGCCTTTTCGTATGCTTTTTCTTCTTCTTCAGCCTGATGGTTAAAATATGCGTTCCAGCCGTACATTTCTTCTAGAGACATTTTGTTTCGTATTTCAACTAATGTCATGCCTAACTTTTCTGCAATAAAAAATTGCATATGAAGGTAGCTATTCTTTTTTAACTCAGCTTTTTACGGCATCAGGGGTAGCCTCCTCGCCCAACTCTTGCATCTTTGTCATAAGTTCCAACAATACTGACAATGGTATTTCTCTTCTAAGACTTGCTCTATCTCCTTCAGTAAATAGTTTGTTACCGCTTTCATCTTCAGCTTTACCAATGATTACCTGGAGTGCGAAGTCCAAACTACCTTCTTCTTGACCTCTGTTTGCTTTTATTAGAGTAGTATTTATTGTGTCTCTATCAGCAATGGTTAAAGGTGTCCAATAAACCTTCAGAATTACCTGACCATTTTTGTAGATTTCATAACTGCTTTTGTTGTCTACACTAAAGGCTTTCTTTAGTTTGTCGATTGCTCTTTCTGTTGCCATGCAAAAATAATTTTATTATCTATTAACTATACTACTACTTTATTACTTAAAGCCAACCTTTTTAAATGCCATTGCTATGTCTTTGTTAATAAATCCTCCTTTTGTATAAACTACATACCAGTTTGGTCCTCTAGCTGTTGGTCCTTTAGATTGACTAAAATGTTGTGCATAAGTAACTTGTTGACCTGCAAAGTTAGGTAAAGTCTGCCCTGGTGCGTTTATTGCAAAGCCAGCATACTTAGCTCTGTTTCCAATATATAAATCCTGTTTCAATGTAACATTAGGAACTCTTGCATTTTTTATTTGCCTAGCTGTTGGTTTAGGCATCATGTACGAAGGAAAATCTGGTTTTCTTTTTCGATTTGCTTTTACTGGACTTTTTGACACTATCCAGTTTTCTCCAAATGTTCCTGTCCACCACGGGCCTTGTTCCGTAAGTGAACGTACTATAGTCTTTGCAGTTTCCTTTCTTCCTTTAATTATTGCCTTTCGTAAATCTCCAGGCATTTGACTAAAGGGTTTTCTTCTAGGCATTGGCAGTGAAATCGCAGCTTACAACAGATAAATAATGACTATCTTCCTCGACATTTACAGAAGTTGGTCCTTCTATTTGTAGTACTCTTGGACTTACAGAAAATGTGTCTGTATAAGTAGAATCATTTACAGAAGTAAGACCTGTAATAACTGATTCCGCTATAGCAGAAGCAACTGCACTTCCTTTATTTGGCGGTGTCATAATTCCACATCTTATAGATCCAGAATAATAAGTTGTTGCTGCTCCCTGAGTTTGAGTAGTAGATTGACCAAAATCTAAACTTACCATTACATACTTTTTATTTTTTCCTGGAGTATTTAATGGCATATTGTCAAAAATTACCAAAACAGTAGGATCTGCGTCTGCTACCGCATCTAATATTGCAGTTTCAAATGCTGCTCGTGCGTTTACTAAACTCATTAGAAAATAACGTCAATTCTAAATAGATATTCTTGACCCCCTTTTTGGGTAAGAATATTGGTTATCTTACAACTTCTACTAGATCCAGAAAATGTAAGAGTAATTTCATCTTGTAGTAAAGGCTGATTATCTCCTATTAAATCAGGTGTTATGTATAACCTTGCCACGTTTTCTTGAAAACCTGTTTCTTCAGTTGATCTAACAAATTCAATAGGAACTTTTATCGTATAGTTAGTGTCTACTGTTATGTATTCTCCAGTTTTATTGTTGTAACTTGATACTCCCTTTCTTGTATAAACAATAGTTGTATCTAAAGAATCGCCAAGTTGTGCAACAACCTGTTTTGCAATGTTTTTTAGTGCTGTATCTAGTTGTCCTGCCATTAGCCTCTAACCGCCCTTAGTTGGAAAGTTCCTGCTCCACCTAGCATATACGCTCCAAGATAACTTTGTAACCACGGGTAAACATCTAAAATATTATTTATTGATCCTGTTCCCTGACTGTCAGTATTGTATTTAACTTCAATATCTCCTATTTTTACCTCAGAAAAATTACCATCTTTTCCAGTAGTACCAGTTATAGCACCAGTATCGTTTGCTAATGCCCTGGCTAATTCATATTGTGCGTACTTAATATTGTTTGGAATAGTCGAACAACTTAATTCAACTCTATCTACTTGATAGTTTGTTCTGGGAAATTTCAATGCCTGATCTTCGTCACATCTATCTCCTTGATATACAAAAGTATCAATCCATCTTGTAGCAGCTATTAGTGATCTATTTTTCTGATCGTCAGTTTTATTATCCCAGGTTGTTGAGTCTGGTACTGTCTCAAAATAACTATTAGCCTCTGTCAATGTGACATAGCTATTAGCAGTTTCACTTTTTATAGTTGCATTTATGGTAGCTGCCACGATTGATAAAGTAATTTAGTTTTATTGTAGCGTAAAGAAAAAACCCCACCAATATTTGGCGAGGTTTAATGACCACAATTTAATCTTAATATAAATTAAGACTTTAAACCATTTGATAATGGTGTGTTTACAAAGATTTCAACCATTGGGATTTGGTCGATGTCATAAGTAACACCATAATTAGAACCTGTGCGAAGTGCAGCATTAGTTGGGTTATCAGCAGCGTTTGTCCACTTAGTTCCCATAACGTGATAAGCACTATGGTAGTCAACAGACATAACATCTTGCTTAGATAAGATGTTTCTTTCTGCTTCAATACCTAGCTCAGACTGTTGACCTTCAAGAATTGTTCCTGACTTCATTAAGTAGCAACGGAACTCTTGACGATTACCACTAGATGTTGGATCGTTGATGTTTACCTGTGAGTCGATTACAACTGTGCAACCAGCAAACTGACCGATTGATCTGTCAGTTACACCAACTCCACCGCCACCCCAAGTAATGCCAGTACCAGTTGATAAGGCAGAAGTTGAGAATGTTAGTAAACCTACCTGGTATAGATAGTAAGCAACCGCAGGGTGAACTATAAGAAGATCAAGTTCCTCTCCTCTTTCTCCTATAAGAGAACGAGCTTCTGCAACAGTAGCAGCAGTAAGATAGTTTGCTTCAGCAGAAGCACTAGAACTACCAACTTGCTTCTCAAGGCGATGACCATTAAGAGCAGTATGGAATAAACCAGTTAGAGTTTCAAATAAACGAACAGAGTTCAATTTATTGATTGCATCTGCAAGTTGATTTCTGATGTGACCCATTGGATCTTCACCAGCAGCCAAAATAGCTACATCATCAACAGCATAAGCAAAACCTCTGTGACAGATAGTTGCAACTTGCGTATCTGTACCGATTTTTTGAGGTGTTAGATAACCAGCACCACTTGTTCCCCATGTACCTGTACCATCTAAAATTTCTTCAGTTGGTGCGATTGGGTTAAATTCTGGAACCTGTATTCTTGTTCCTCCTGCTGTTGCATCAAGCAAAGCATTACGAACTACAGCACCAGATTGTATAAATAGGCTACGCTCTTTGATAGCTTGAGAAACGTAAGCACTAAAGTTATTTCTTTTAACGATGTCCGCTAATAGAACACCGCCAGTATAATTCTGAAACGGAGCAGCCATTGGCTTATTTAAAAATTAGTTTTACATTTCCAAGTCACGGACTTGGTAACACTTTTCAAGCCACGGACTTGATAGTAAATTCCTAAATCACGGATCTCAGAAAATACTCTTTTTTAAGTGTTTTGAGCCTCTTGTTTCAGCACGGCTGCAAGTTGAGGATCTTGTTCTGATAATAGCATTTGTTGAGTGACATTGCCCGTTTTCCAGGGATTTGGCTGTCCTCCACCAGCATTTGCAACTGGACTTGGTTTTGCTCCCATTCCAGCAGCAGAACTTGGTTTAAAATGATGCTCCCAACCGCTACCAGGATTTTTGAGACTGCCGAGATAGGTATTGAAATCTTGCTCAACTCCACCATTGAGAACAACTACTTTACCTTCAGCATTTCTTTGTAACTTTCCTTGTAACAATGACAAAGTCTGCTCGGCATTTATAGCTCCAAGATTACTGATCGCTGCTAATGCTTCTTGTTTAGTGTTTGCAGCTTCATTAGAATTTTGTAAATCCTGGATCTGCTGTTTAAGATTATTTACCTCGTTTTGCATTTCTTGGTTTGTCTTATTTGCTTCCTCCCACAAAGGCTTATACATTCCCTGATCTTCTAATGCCTTATTTCTATCGTCATAGTATTGACCAATTTTACTCTTAGCATTTTTAAATTTTTGCTCTGCCTCTTCAGCAGCTTTTCTTTGTTGGTCTGCTAATGCCTCTGCTTTTGCAGCACGTTCATTTGCTTCCTGTAATTGTCTAGCTAAATCATTTACAGGTGGTGCTGGTGTACTGGCTTCTGGTGCAGGAGTTTCTGGTGTTTGCTCAATTACTTTTTCTTCAATCATAATTAACTAGCGGAGGTAAATTTTTCTAATTCGGCAATTAAATCTGCCTTAGTATGTCTTTTATCTAACTCAATACCAATAGAACGACCATAAACTTCAAGTTCAGCTTTGGTCATAGTCTTTAAATTGGCAGTAAGAATACCTTGTTCGGGAGCAGTTTCATCAATAGCCAATTCTCCAGGGACTAACTTTTCTGGAGTAGGACATACTGTTCCAGGAGTGTTGCCCATTCTTTCAGATAAGTCAGGTTCTACAAGTTCCCACTTATAAGTTCCATCGGGCTGAAGCACCTTATCTAAGGATTTAGCCATAAAAATATGTATATTTATCTACTATTGTAGCAGACTATTCAGATTTGACCTCATTTGCATTTGGTAAAACTTCACCTTGTACCAAAATATCTCTAAATTCTTCTCTATCTATTACCTGTTGTTCAAATAATGAATTTAGGGCTGTAATATCTTGACCAATAAGCCTTTCAATGTCAAAGTCTCTACTGATTTTTACCTCTGGTGGCTCGATTCCTACATATTCAGCAGAAAAATTAAAACACTTTTGAAGTTTCTGTTCTAATTCCATAGAAACCATCGCAAGCATAGAGTTTGTATCTACACGATCTAACCTACGGGCATCTGCTGATTCAGCTACAAACTTCTGTTGTGATAATGTACTGATTCCAAGTGTTGCCATTTGCATCTGCAACTCCTTAATTTCAGCAGATTGAGCATCAAAAGCACTGGAAGCTGGCTCTACATAATAAATTTTATTACCTGGTTGAGTTGCCATTGCGTAATTAACAGATATGGCTAAATCTTTTGTCTGATCGTCATATCCTTCCATTACAAGCATTGGTTGAGATGCAACGTGCAAACTATGAATTAAGTCAGCCTGTCTTTGAAAATGTGCAAGATTCAAATACGCAATATCAAGTAAAGGTGGTTTACTTACTAAATTTTCTGTTTTTCCAGAATAAATTGTAACTAAAGGTATTTCTCCAAGAGAAAAAGTACCTGATTCAGCTAATTTAAAATCCTCGCCAGTAGTTCCTGTGCTGAATTCACCCATGTATGAATTATCGTCAACGTCATACATTGCATCAACTTGATCTTTTTTACGAAAAACTCTGTAATTTCCAGGCTCTATAACTCTAACCTGTTCAAATACTTTTTCTCCAAAATCTCCATCAGGTAATACAGCTTTTTCCGCTATCCTTGCCTGTATAAGATTTCCATAGTTTGATTCTCTATCCAGCCTCCAACCTAAAAGATTTGTAGGGTCTACTTCAATCCAATAAGGTCTACGATTTTGTGATCTTTCTTCTGCAAGGCTTAATGCACCAGAGGGTGCTGGATAATCTACAAGAATATGACTTTGACCATAAGTAAGAGAACACATTAATATTCTTCTTGCATATTCATCTAAATCTGAACCGCAACCATCAACATCTGCCTTAAAAGTTTCAGTCCAGTATGGATCGCCAGTAAGTGTTATTGGTTTTCTTAATACAAGACCTGTAGCTGCTCTTATCAATCTTTGTGTAAAAGGAGAAAATACAGCACGATTTACTCTCGCCATGTATGCTGTGTAATCCTCTCTTGGTTCTAATGGTAAAAACGCTTCACTGTTTTCTCTAAGATATTCTGTTCCTTCAGTAACAGCTTTCATTATTTCCCAACCTTTCATCATGTCAAGAACAGCCCTTGTTCTAGTAAAAGGACTATCTATATCATTGATAGTTGTAGAGGTTTGTACTTTTGTTCTGTAGTCTCCAGGAATTGAGTAAGTCATTAGTTAACACCTCCACCTTTTTAATGCTAATGCTTTTCTAGTAGGTCTGCCCTTACTATCTTTCATTGGACCCTTGACTCCTTTCATGCGAGCACAAAAGGACTTTCTTCTCGCTGCTCTTTTACCCGTAGGGTTCTTTTCAGTTACAGGTGCTTGTAAATTACTTCCTGTAGCACGATTATACTTAGCTCTTCCTTTCGCAGTAAGTCCTCCCTTCTTAGACTTTTCGCCTCTTCCTACAGATAAACTAACTCCTCTGCGTTTAGCCATTATTTGCCTACCTTTTTCATCGTCAGCTTGTGAGCTTCAGTAAAAGTTTTACCCTTCAACATTAATTGTTTCATTTCTTCCATGTGTTTCCTGGTATGAGTACCCTTCTTTTTATGCCTAGCTAAAGCATCTTGCTGTCTTTGAGTTAAGGTTTTCATTTTTTCTTCCTCTTTTTCTTGGACTTCAACTTTTTAAAGTCAGCACCAGTAATCTTATCCCGTGGTGGGGCAACAGCAGCGAGTTTACGTTGCTTTGCTGAATAAGATTTTTTAGGCATTAGACAGCAGAAGTAATAGCACCAGTTGTCTGGAAACTTACTGATACAGTTGAAACATCTCCAACAGTTGAGCTATATGAAGTTCCTGTAATAATTCCGTTGAAACTTAATTTTTTGCCTCCACCAGTATCTAAAAATAGATTAAAAGTAGCATCTCCTGGATCTTCCGCAGTTAATACATCTGTAATGATTTCAGCAGTATCATCTCCGCTTGTAGCTGTGTAAAGAAGGTCGACTGTTCCTGTAGCTGTTATCAAACTACCTACAAAACTTCTTGTGGTTGCTCCATGAGCAGTTGTTTCTAAAGTGTCTTTTACTACGTCTAATGTCCAAGAGGTCGTAGATGCTATAGCTCCTACTGATCCAGACCCATTATCAAAAGAAACAGAGCCTTCTTCACCACGAAAAAATGCCATGATTTACTAAAAAATTTACTTATACGACTATCTTACCTTGAAACTGCGTTTTTCACAGTTATTTTTTCTTTTTAGTTGATTTTTTGGTACTTTTTTTCTTCTTTCCCTTGCGTATAGAAGCTATGTAACCCTGACATCTTGCCATTGCATGAGATTTAGCCATTTTTAGCTCCTTTTTTTAGCTTTTTTGCGTCTATGTTGATATGTTATCTTTTTACTACCTGTTTTGGCACGTTTAAATCTTGCTTTTTCACTTGCTGACATCTCTGAAGCAGTCTTAGGTGTCTTACTTGATACACGCTTGCTTGGTCTACAAGCTGGATAACCTCGTTTTTCGCCCTTTTGACGGCCACAAGGTTTGCCAGTTTTTACATCTACCCATTTTTCTTTGAACCAACGGGTTAAACCGCCACTACTTTTTGCCACGTTTGCTCTCCGTGCGGTAAGTTCCTCCACGTTTTTTGTACTCTCGTACAAGCCACGCATTAGCATAAGCACTTGGGTAAACCTTGAATTTACGTTTTGCTTCTGCTTTTACCCTAGAGTATAACGCTTTATTTACAGGAACATTCGCCACGCTTTTTACCTCCCTTCTTTTTCTTCTTCTTTTTCTTTGTTGTGGAGTGGTACATAGTGGAAAAAGGAAACTCTTAGTATATTCTAAACGAAGTTTGGCCTAATGTCTCTGGTTTTGCAAGGTTAAACTGTTGCAAACATAAATACCCAAAAGCATCAAACGCATGGTCAACTCCCAGGTTTTTGTTTGGTAATCCTGTATTTGGGGCATAAGTTAAAGTTCGTAATGCTTTTATCAATTCTTTACATCGTGGGTGGATAAATGTTCTTCGATCTCCATTTGCATCATACAAAGCCGTGTTAATCGAAGTTATCTTATCTCTAATTTTCCAGGGTGATCTTGGACTCATAACTGTAAATCCACTCCTTCTAAGAATATTGTGGTCCGTAACTCCGACTCCACTTGTTTTTCTCGCACTACCCGTTGGGTCAGGGCAAGCAATAATTCTCCTATCTACCCCGTATCTTCTAATAACCTCCTCCGCAAAATCCCAAGTTGTTGCTCCACCCGTCAACATGATTTCATCAAACACATAAAGATTATCATTATGCTTAACTGCACAAATTCCTGCCATCGGGTCCACGTTAAAATCCAATCCCAAAATTAAAGGTAACATCTGTAAATCTTGGACTTCAGCACTAATGTTGTCATCGCTGAAACTTACAGCTACCAATCCCGTAAGATTCTCGAAACTTGCCTCAAATTCCTGCTTAAATGTTCTTCTATCTAATTGTGCCTTTGCAGCCTCGACTTCCTCTGCTGGAACATTGCCCCCGTCTATCGTGGTAAAACTCCACCTTTTCCAATCTCCTGTCGGATCCTCTGGAACGTAACACCATAAATCGTAAAACCAACTTGCCGTGCCATCGGGTGTTGAAATAAAAAGTGCCCACCCTTGCTTATCTGCCAATGCTGGTCTAATAACCTGGAACCATACATCAGAATCCATAAATGCTGCCTCGTCTAATACAACACCAGCTAAACTTCGACCTCTCAACGTGGTTGCATTTTCTGTTCCCTTCAATTCAATAAGTGAGCCGTTTATCAATTCAATTTTTAAATCTGTTTCGTTTTTTGATTGAATCCACTCTCTTGGTACGAGTTTCTTTAATTCCTTCCATGCAATGTCTTTTGCCATACGATATGTGGGAGCACAGTAAAAATATGTCTCGCCTGGTCGTTTTATCGCAGCATTTACAAGTTCGATACAAGATAAATAAGATTTTCCAAATCTTCTGCCAGCCACCAGTACCCTAAATCGGTTTTTTGCATTGAACACCTCCCCCTGTGCCCATCTTAATGTTAGATTTTCTCTTGTTTTTACACTCATGTACTACAGATTAACCTTAATTTTGATGGATTTGCTAGTTTTTATCGACTAATTTGCTATTTTAAGGTTATTATTCAATTAATAACATAAGTTTCAGTCCGTGACAGAAGCA
>VTLG01009923.1_pt1 | contig 15829 bp, 9 predicted proteins | sample 4694571 | NCBI WGS metagenome assembly VTLG01 (sample SAMN12604809, study PRJNA352737) | marine metagenome | biome: ENVO:00000447; feature: ENVO:00000209|ENVO:00000569|ENVO:01000036; material: ENVO:00002151; isolation source: viral sequences binned using virsorter ...
TGTCTGTTTTGTAGACTTTCTTGAACTTACTCCAAGCTTTGACGATATTGTTCCGTTTCTTAGTATCATAATTTATCTAATAAATATATTTGCAAGAGAAGAAGTAGAGGCAGAGCCTGTGTTTCGTGAGTATAATACTAATTCTAATTGCGTGTCACCTGGCACTGTACTAGAAGAAACAGTTAGTGTTTCCCAATTATTTGTCGTTCCATTTGGATGGGTTACGTTGCATAATTCAAGCACTGATCCTGAATGCCAGTAGTTTCCACTTTGAGAAAGGTGTACAGAAGAAGTATATTCTCCAGGGGCCTGTCTTAATATTAGTTGGGGTTTTTGAGTCATTGTTGCAGATTCCCATTTAACATCAGCACTAATAGTAATTGAACTGGCAGATGCTACTCCAACAGGAATTACAAATTGTCCTTCACCTTCAATTGACATTGTCACCATGCCATTTAATGACGCAGATACATCATTTTGAGAAAATTCAAATGCTCCTACATCTCTATTTGAAGCTTCATCTCCACATATACCTAAACTTGAAGAGAAAGGTATTCCCATTGCTCTAGGTTTTCCAGTAATATCGGTAGTCATATTACTAAATACAGTATAAGCTCCTCCAGTCTTTAGTAGAGGAGAATCTGTAGAAAGTCCTTTTAATCCATGATTTAGCAGAACAGGACCAGCTAATTTGCCCATTTCTCTAACCTGCTCTTGTGTCCATAAGCACATAGGTTTGGCTACCTTTACGTTTTCTCCTCCTGGAGCATTTTGATCGTACAATGCTGACATACCACCACCGTATTCTACCCTGTTATATATTCCCTTGTTTGCTATCATATAGTTGCCGTCTATTCTAGATCCAGACATCCACATTCTACTAGTATTATTAGAACCCTGCATTACTTGGCCTGTGCCTACAATGTGATTATTCCAGGCATGGTCAGTTTGATTTGCTGAATAAAGACCTATTCTTCCTCCTAGCATTGTACAATTTATTGTTGCAGAAGTGTTGTACACATTCATGTTTCCACCTCCCATAATTACACTATTAGCTACCTCCTCACAATTAAATACAGGATAGTATCCACCTATAAGAACACAACGATCTACATATCCAACAGCATATGCACCTGCGTATCCATTGGCTATAAAGGTACAGTCCTCTACTAAAGTAATATCTAAAGCAGCCCTAGTAAGACATTGGAAATGGCAGTTGAAAACCTTTATTTCATCTTCAGTTGTACTTTGATTTCCATATATTCCTGCAAATGTTTGATGGTCGTCTGGATTTGCTGAATCTCCTGTTCCTCCATCAAAATAAAAATTATAGAAGTAATGGTGAGAAACGTTTCTAATATCAATTATTCTATCGTGAGTTGCAAAAGTATCGTCCTCTCTAGCTACTTCATCCGCATTTGCTAATGTAAATCTAACAATTCCTGGCTGAATTCCTGGAAAATGTTCACAGTTCGGGTCTCCTATCCATCTTATTGGAGCAGCTTCTGTACCGGTTACTCCTTCTGCTGCGCAGTCTATCTGTTCTCTATATGTACCAGGAGCAATAAATATAACATCACCAGCCGCAAGGGTTCTTCCAGACATTAATGCCGTAACAGACGCATACGAAGTTGCTGCCGTTAAACCATCTGGAGAACCTGCTCCTGTTGTTGCGCTTACGTAATATGTTGCCATTTATTATCCTCTTAGTATTTTTGTATCTTTAATTCTTGTCTCTGTTATTTGTAGTGTCGGTTCAGATAGTGAATCAGAATAAGAACCAGTATAGACATTTTTTCCCATTAACGCGTGACAAATAAAATTTCCATCGGGTGTTGTCTCTATTATATGATATTTTTGAATATTCATTTGTTTGTTTTCTGAGCTACTTTTTATGTTATACCCTACAGTTAAGTTTACACCATTATTAGATACAGTAAATTTTTGGCTCTCTAAATCTCCTGCACTTCTAATACTGTGTTCGTATGTTTCAATTACTGGTACCACAGATTGAGAAAATGCTAATTCTGCCTCTTTATCTGAGAGCATTGATTGTAATTCTGCTATTGTGTAATCTGACATAACTTAATCTCCTATACTAATTCGACCCATGTTTTATCCGGGTCAAACCATACTTTTCTATTACTATTATTTAATAAATATCCGATAATACGAACAATGTGACCACTGGTAGTTGGAGCATCAACATTTGCATCTCCATCCGTAGTATCTAAGTATATCGGTAAACCTTCATCATTTGTTCCATCTACAGCAGCTAAAGTTGTTGTTCCTCTTATCAACATTCCTTTGCTAGAATTATCGTTTGTTGCAACAGCCAGTAATCCTTTTGCGTCTGCTAAAGCGTCTGCGTTTGCTAAAGTCCATCCAGCTGAGCTATTGAAGTAGTATATTTTTCCAGCAGTTGTAGCAGTTGCAACTCCCCAATATATAATATCTCCAGTTGAATCACCATCAGTTGTTGAGGTAGTTCTATTATATACATATTGGTCAGAATATATGCTTCCACTTACTGATAAATCACCAGACGCCGTTATATTCGTAAAGGTTTGTAATGAACTAGAAAATATTCCACTAGGTAATTGTGCTGAACTTGATATTACGTTTTCTGTATTTAATTTTGTTTTTACTGCCGCATCCGTATATCCTACTTTTGCATCATTTGTGGTTACTCTGGTTGAGAAAGAACTACTTGCAGCATGAAATGCCCCAGTAATCTCTGTCGCAAGCTGGGCTGAGCTTGAAACAGTTCCTGCTGCGGTTGATGATGGTAAATTTGTTAGTCCACTACCATCTCCTAAAAAAGATGAAGCTGAAACATATCCACTTGCACTTATATTACCTGATGCTGTTACGTGGGTTGTTGCTTGACTTCCTAATTTAATACTTCTACCAGCTGTTATATTAAAGTCATTACTATCATCATAATATAGTACTTGCTCGCCATCAGCATAAATTTTACCTGTATGGTATATATTGTTTCCATATAAATCACCACTTGCACTTATATTACCTGATGACGTTATATGGGATTTTGCAAATATACTACCGGAAAAGGTTGTTGAGTACCATTGTATGTTTCCTTTATTATCGCTTACCCCTATTTGATGGTGGACGCTATCGTGATAAAATACAGGAACATTGTCAAATTGGAATCCTGATACCTGATTAACTAGATTTATTCCTCCGTCAGATTGAATATCTGCAAATGAACCGGTACCCGTGGCCATTATATTTCCGCTTGCGCTTATATCTCCTGAGGCTGTTATGTGTCCTTTAACTATAAATTCACTGGAACTAACAAATCCAGCGACTATAAGACCGGTTGTATCACCTCCTCCTGTTAATGTTTCAGTTTGTATTGGAGCACTTGAACTTAATCCTCCTACTGCGTTTATTTCAGTGTTGGTTGTTACGGTACCGGTGAAAGAATGAGTGTCACCATCGGCATCACCGATAGATGAATTACCAAGAATTGTTAGATTTCTTATTCCAGAAATATCAGTAGAGTTATCTCCAACAATACTACCGTTTGCATTTATATTGCCAGCAGCTGTTAATGCACCTGTAAAAGTACCAAATGTAGAGTATATTCCTTCACTGTCAATAACCCCTCCAACATTTAGTTCTCTAGAATCACCAGTGGTATTTATTTGAACTATCTTAAACGATCCAGACTCTCCAGAAACGTGGCCACTTGAACTAACATCTCCATGTACCGTAAAATTACTAGAAAAGCTTGAAGTTTCAGCATACGAAGAAGAAGTCTCAATATTAACTTCTGTTATTGCATGAGACGCGGTCATTAACAGTGTTGGCACTAGAGAACCTGTACCATTGTACACCGTTCCATCATCACCAACCTGCAGTACTCGTTGATAAGTATCCTGAATGTTTTTGCCTGTGAAGTCAAATGGCATTTATATAACCCCTTATTTTCGTTTGCTAAGTACTTTAACTACCTTGTCTATAACTTCTCCTGTTTCTTTTATAGGATTCTTTCTTATATATTCCGCTATAATATTATTTAGTGAATTTCTTTTTATAGTTAAATTCTTTATGTTTATATTTTCCTTTATCAATAGTTTCATGATATTTAATACATGCTGTTTTTCTGATAAAGTTATTTCTTTTACTTTAGATACTTTAACCTTAGGCCCAGTTGATTCAACTAGATTTTTATTTGCTTGTGATTTTACCTCAACAGTAACCTTTTTAGATTGTTCTACTTCAAAGTCACTTTCCCATGGTATAAAATATGTATCTTCTGCAATAACTTCTAACCTTATTTTTCCTGATATAGTTTCGTCTATTAAGCCTTTAAGCTTTTTAATTGGTACCTTGCATTGTCCTCCACTTCCAATATTTCCATTAAACATTAAAGAAAATTCTGGCGTTTCAACCACCAACCTGGCCTTTGTTTTATTATAGCTTGCGCCGGTTAAATTTATATCGCATTCAAATAATTCTGCTTTATCTGTAAACAATTTATACATGTATATTCTCCGCTTGTATTTGAGCCTTTACCTCTTTAATTATCATCTCTACGTCTTCTATATCTATTTTTATATCGTCATTGACAACCTTAGAGTTATCATATACCTTTATGCCTTTTCTACGCATTATTAGGTGTATTAGCTTTTTTCTTTTTTCTGGCTCAAGTTTTTCAACCTTTTTCTGTACTCCTTGGCCTGAAGTATCTCCGTCTCCATCTGCTATATCTAAAATTAGTCCAACTTCATCCCACGTGTATGGATTGTCGTTCCAATTAAAATTTGCGCTATCCCAAGTAAATATAGACATATATAAATATCAGTTAATTGTCATTATGTTAATTCTACCCAAGTATTATCTGGATTAAAATATACTTGCTTGTTGGTACTGTCTACACAATACCCTATTATTCTAACTACCTCACCCGTTCCTGTTGGTGCGGAAGATTGAGCTCGAGTTGCAGCGGTTGAAAGATATATTTTATCTCCGATAGTTCCTGGATCAGCTACTAGCGTTACCATTCCTCGCAATACAAGACCGTCTGTAACTGCTGTTCCTTTAGCAACTGCTAACATTCCGGTAGATGTTGTCACTGCTGAAGCATCAGCTTGAGCCCATTCACCGCTTGAATTAAAATAGTAAATTGCTCCAGCTGTTAATCCTTCGCTAATACCAAAATAAACTACGTCTGCTCCTCCAGTGTTTCCGTTTGAAGTTGATGATATTTTGAATTTTCTATCACCTTCAAAATCTCCAGTTGCATGAATATTTGAACCAGAAATATTACCAAGTACGTTTATATTTCCACTTGCGCTTATTGCACCTTCAACAGTTAATTTTTCTTCTGGCGTTGATGTACCTATACCTACTTTATCAGAACTACCTATAACACGAATAGCGTTATTATCACCGTTAGTCTTAACTTGAAAATCAACATCACCACCATCTCCTATCATTACTTTATCTTGTGAATCTTCTATAATAGTAAAAATAGTTTCGTTACCGGCAGTGAATGCTATTTGGTCTTCAGTAAATGCTATATGTGTATCTGTATCTCCATTATGGGTTATGTTTCCGTTTATTGTAAGGCCAGGAATAACCACGGTACCTGCAAATGTACTTGTCGCTGTAGGACCATTAAGAGTTAACATTGGAGCGGAAGGTTCAGCTGGACCAGCAGCCAAAGATAACTCAAGCTTTCCTGTTGTACCGGCATCAGTCGTTTCTACAACTACAGCCTTTATTGCTGCCAATTCTCCTGAACCACGACTATAAAGTGATCCTGAATCTTGTACCCATCTGATTGAACCAAGAACGTCATCTGCATTTAATTTTATCGGGGAAGCCTTTGTTCCTCTAGCAAACTTTAATATTAACTCACTACCAGTAGAGGCGCCAGCAGTTTCATAGGCAAATGATTCGAAGTTTCCTTCTTCATTCATTTCAATACCTTTGTCTTCGTCCTTTCTACGGAATTTAATATTATCCGAGTGAAATTCTATTTCATCTTCAGGGTTATCTGTACCAAACCCTATTCTTGATTGTCCGGCAGATTGAGTAAAATATATTCCTTTATGGCCAGAACCTGTAAGCATAAACGAAGAACCAGATCCACCTTCTGCTGGGTCTGCTTGAAGTGACATTAGAAGAGCTGAACCAGTAAAATATGGTATTGAATTTGAAGCGGTGTGTGAACCTGAGGCTAGTATTGAAAACGTACCAGAAACAATTTGGAATCCTGGAGATGCAGGCATAGCAAACATTCCTTGAGGGAATTGTACTGGCTGATCAGCAGAACCTTGACGTTGAATGGACTTATTTAATAGTAATACCTTTTTGCTTGGAGACCACGTAACACCGTATTGAAGGTCTTCATCTTCAAGTAAGGAATCAATATATACTGCATGGTATGCTGGTTCGACTTGTTTTACAGATAATGCGTTGTAACCGCTGTTAGGGGTCATGTTAACACCCAATATAGTATTTATTCTTGCGTATGGTATATTATCGGTTGCTGTTCCTGCCTGGTCTGCATAGAATGCTGCAGTAGTAACCGTTGCCTCATAACCTATTCCAATCCTATTAGAATCGGTTGTTTGTCCCTTTAAGGCATCGAATCCTATTGCAATATTTTTTTGTCCAGTAATATCAGACCCTGCTATATGGCCAAGAGCTGTATTCATACTAGCCGATACAACCTTTTGTAGGGCATTCGATCCAACACCAACGTTGAATTCGCCATTAACATTAGCGTTTCCAGCGTAACTTCCGATATATATGTTTCCACTACCTGATTGAATCCTATTTCCGGCACCGTATCCTACTAGTGTACTGTCATCAGCGTCTTCGTGGGCTTTTCCAGCCTCCCAACCCATAATTACATTTCTTTGTCCTCCTCCTGGACCAGCAAAGGCTCTAACACCTACAACAGTATTTCCTTCTGTATGTGATGCATCATCGGTAGCCTTATTACGCGCTATATGCGCTCCAAAATATGTATTATCTATTCCACCACCTGTAATTCCCTGAGATGGCACAGCTTTTGATACTCCTTCATGTGTGTATTGTGAGTAAGATAAAGCTGTTCCAGCACCAAAAATAGTAGACCCTGCATTATCATAATCCATAAAACTTTGTTCTATTCGTCCAAAAACTTGAAGCGCTGGTAGGAATGTTGTAGAGTTTGCAATGCTAGAATCTGCAGTACTTGAAGAACCTATGAAGTGTCCAATCATCACACTACCAGAGGTCCATATTGTATCATTTATAGAAGTCGCCCCTGCTTGAGATGCTGACGCGTGAGTATATCCTTGAAACTTGTACCAATCTGGACCTGCTTCAGTAGAACCACCTCCACCACTACCACCAACGCCATAACTACCAGTATGATATACACGACCTGAAGCTGTGTCTACTAATAGTACACCTAATTTTGAATCGGCGATTTTTTGTGATGAACTAATGTATAGTGTTTTACCTCCAAGATTTCCACTTGCACTTATAGCACCCGATGCTGTTATATCGCCTGTAACCTCTAAAGTACTACCATCAAATGTTAGGTTAGATTCTCCATTTAGCGAGTTTGCATCTGTTGCCGTAACTACCCTATTATCAGATCCATTCGATAAATCAGCCAGTGTAGAACCCCAAACCCTTGAATCTATTTCATCTGTATATAGCCTTCCATTTTTGTATATGACAACTGAATTGTCAGTGTCTGCAGTAAGATTTCCGTATATATTACCACTTGCACTTACATCTTTTGAGGCTGTTAGATGGCCTTGAATGTATGTTGGTTTATTTCCTACTAATATTCTATCATCGGTTACACTATATTGTAATACTCCTTGTCCTTTTGAATAATATGCATCTGCGTATACGCGCTCACTTGCGCTTATATCACTAGAACCAGTAATTGCTCCTGTAAATTTGTGAAAGTCATCTGCGGAATTTCCAAACATAGTAGAGCCACTGTCTTGCATTATAGAAGAAGTTATTTGTTCTACTATATATTGTCTAGCTATTATATTACCACTAGCACTTATATCTCCTTGCACCTCTATTCCTACAGATGAAGTTAATCTAGTAGTTAAATCTTTCCAAAGTTTACCAGCATTAACGTATTCCGCATCTGTTTCATAAACTTTACCGTCGTCGTCTGTTCCAAGAAGCGATGTTATTTGAGGAGTATTTTCAGGTATACCCTGTAATCTTACCTTTGGACTAGTTGTACTTTGAGATATTTGGAATATATAATTTGCTGGAGTTAATCCAGTGGTAACTAATCCATCTGCAATCCATACAGTTTTTCCTGTTGCTCCTCCAATTCTTGACTGTGTTATATAGTGTGTTGAAATTTTCCAATCGTCATCGTCCCAATTTTGAAATAAAGCGTTGTAATTTGTTTTTAGTACTTCGTTGCCTGAATCTAATGCAAGTAGCATTGGAGGAGAGGCAGATTCAGTAATATCTGGTAAAAATATAGTACCACTTCGTATTGCCATACTACCAGAAAGGTCTAATTCATATGAGTATGTACCTGGTTTTGGGTTTTGGTGTCCTATAAATGTTGCATGAGAACCTTCATTTTCAAATCTTGAACTTTTACCAGTTACTAGATGGAATCTAGAATGGCCTCCAACACCAAGGCTCATTACTCTACCATTTTGTTCATGAATAGTAAAGCTACCCTTTGTTGAACCAGACATCTTTGCTCCACTAGGGTCTTGGTCTTCTACTTCAGTATAACCCATGACAGAAGAAGTAACGCCATTTGCATGGTCAAACTTTATGAAGGCACTTCTACTATTTGGATAAGTAGAACCTTGATTTGCAGCTAAATGCAATATTGAAGAAGAATATGAATCGATTTTTAGAGTAGTGTTTCCTTCTGTTGCACCTTTTCTTAGGTGTAAAGGATAACCAATAGCTGTTGATGCAAAATCCCCTATACCAACTGACCCACTATGCCATATGCTTTCAGTCATTTCAGGTTGTTCAATTACCTGTTGTCCTGACATGTGTCCTTCCTTAGACCAATCATTGTCTCCAATAGGTGTGGTTGCAAAAAATGTTTCAATACTTGCGCTAACAGCAAAAAGAGAAGTTGCAGTTAAAACGTTTCTGTTTTCAAATTCTAAATTTCTTAGTGTTGTAGTAAATTCAGCTGCCTTGTGAACATCATTATAGAATTCAAACTTAAAATCTAAAGCGTCCATGGTATTTACATTACCCTTTGGCGTTGGAACAATTATTTCAAAGTGGTGAGGTGTATATCCAAACTGGTCGTAGGGTTTTACAGATATATCTGCTATATACCATAAACCATTATCTATCTTAAACCTTAAATAACCGAATTCTGTCGCATCTGCTTTGAAGGTAAATTTTTCTCCGTAATATTTATCTTCATCAAAATAATTTTCTTCCGCAACATATTCCCTATTTTGTATATCTGATATTTCACCTATCTTTTTTCCAAGTTCAAATGTAGTATCCAGCATGGCATCACCAAATATATGTACATCTAAATGAGGAGAAGCTTGAGCAGTGTTTACTCCGAATGCTTTGAATTGTACTTGATAATATTGGTCCTTCTGAAATAACATTGGAACCTTACTATCAACTAACCAAAAGTTAGATTGTGAAACTAATTGTTGTGTTGAATTAACTGTTGAATCACCTACTTGTAAAGATTCAATTATTGGAGTATCTAATGCTCCAGTCGTCATCTTAAATGCTGTTAATACTGGTGGATTATACCCTGCGTTTGCAGATGCCGTCCAATAAGTTTCTAAAGAAGAACTTACACCAAATGCTGAAAAATCTCCGGCCCTGGCTCTTGTCACCATTGACTCTGACTGTACTAGCATTTCCTGTGGGAAAACTATATTATCAGACATTAACCTAAAATCAGCAGCTTGTTGTGCACTTTTACAATATGTTTTAATTCTAGTAACGTCTCCAACTGCCGGTGTTAATTTATCAAACGTTACCTTTGCATATGAAGTCAAAAATTCATCACTTCCGGAAGCTAAAGAATTACTATATGATACTGGCAGCTGGGCCCAGTCTAATCTAAAATCACTATTATCAAATGATTGGTGAAATACTTCTTGTTGGTTTTGTCTTCCAAATCCTTGAAATGTTGTGTGAGGGCTATTAACCCTAAGCTGTAAAGGAGATATTCTTTCTATGATAAAAGTATTATATGCTCCTTGCATACTATATTCTTGAGAACCAGTATCTAATTCTCCTTGACCATCTCCATCCTCTAGTTGATTATATATTGGATTAGCGTATGGTCCTGCAAAAGATTTTGGAAAAGGGTTTGTAGGCTCAGGAAAAAATATTGTTCCTCCAACCATATCTTCAGTAAATCCTCCGAAATCTGGGTCAGTTTCCGCTATAATAAAATACTTTTCTCCTCTAGTCTCATATCTTAAACTTGCAGAAGTATTTTGAACCCCTGCAGAGGCTGTAGAACATAGTGTATATACGGATGAAGTGTTTGCAGCTATATTTGCATATGATTCAGTTAGTAAAGAATTATAGTGTAAAGAATGAAATGGTCTAAATACTTCTTCTACTACAATATCAGGGTTTGGAAAATATACTATATCAGAAGTGTTTCTTCTTCTTGGGTAAACAGGTAATCTTTTTTGCCATCTTACATTAAATATTCCTGAGTAATTTGCAGGAACAGATTGCGATCGATCTACTTGTTTTAATTTATCGTATACAACTTTACCTTTAGCTATACTTAAAATGGTTATTAAAGCATCTCCCTCAGGTATTCTTTCGTCTATTTCAATTGAAAATATTCTTTCGTTTCCATGACCTATATAGTCATAGGTTCTTACAGGTACCATATTTCCATTTGCATCTAAAACTTCAATTGCAATTTCTGCACCTTCTTCAAGATTTGTTGTACCAGTAAGTGACAAAAGATTTCTACCAGCACTAAGAAATTCTGGTATTTTAGTGAAGCCGAAGTAGTCAAATGACCTACCTTCTTCGTGTATAAAAACTGGTAATTGGTCTAGACCCCTATATGTAAATGGTTCAAAGCGAAGCGGCTCTTGAAACCTTAAGATTTTTGCCATGTAAAAACTCCTATGTTATCAATATATAAATATCAAAGTGGAGTATTATTTAGTACGATACTTGACTATAACCTTTAGTTTGTGTTATTTCTAACAGGTTATCTGTTGCATCTTTCATTAAATCTATATGAGATATTACTATCATAAAGTCAAAATTTAATTTTAGGTAATCAAATAGTGAAAATATAGAGTTTAGATTGCTTGCATCAAGATTACCAAAGCCTTCATCAATTGCTAAGAAGTTTGGTCTTGGTAGATTTGATACATTGATTAGTGCCACTCTAATTGCCAATGAACTTACAAACTTTTCCATTCCTGACGTCATTTCTAGAGCCCACTTTTCATCGTCAGAATATACAATAAAGGTATTTATGTTTCTTCCATCAGTTTCAAACCGTATAGAAAAATCTGTTATTTGAGAAAGAATTAAATTAACCTCTTCTTCTACGTATGGCAGTATTTCAGATATTAGTTCATATGGTACGCCATCTCTTTGAATAGCGTTTAGATAGTATTCATATGCCTTTAGTCTTTCTTCTAAGTCGTGCGCTCTTTCTATAGAATCTAATATATTTTCTATCGTTTTTTGACAAACGCTTATATCACTAAACGACTGTTGTAATTTAGAATTTACTTGAGATAGGCTTTCCTTTACTTCTTCTAACTCAGATTCTTTTAATAATATTTTTTCGCTTACCCTTTTATTTGCCAATATGGATCGCCTATTTTCGTGGTATTTTTCTATTAGCCTTTCTACTTCTATTTTTCTAGATTTTTTAGTTGATATTTCAGATTGACGTTGAATGGTCTTTACCTTTATCTCAGATTGATACTGTTTTATAGTTGATAATTTAGACTCTAGTGAAGTTAGATTTTTTAAGTCTATGGGTGCATTTGATAAATTTAGTATCTCTTGTTCTAGAATTTTTTTATCCTGTAATAGCTTTTCGCTTTCTAACTTTAACTTTGGCAACTCTTCTCTTGCCTTTTCTGCTGACTTAACAAAAGAATTATTAGAACAGTACTCACAATCTGGGTCGTACTCATGACAGTGGAGTTGATTTACAATTTCCAATTTATTCTTTACCTTTATCTTCATTAAATCTATATCGTGATTTAGTTTTATCAGAGATTTATTCTTACTATCGTATAAAGAATTATCAGAAGATATTTTTTCTCTATTTAATTTTTTTAGTTTATTACTTACATCTAAAAAATCAGATTTATTTTCTACAGTATATTCAGAATATTTATTTAATTTTGATTCTGAAACAGATATATCTTTGATTAGAGACTTTAGCTCTGCCTGAAGTGTATCTGGGCTTTCAGGTACTTCAGGGTCTAACGTAATCATTTTAGACGTATATTCTATAATCTTTTTATTTACAGTTTTTTCATCTTTTAATAAATTTGATTTTTCCTTTTCTATTATAGAATAATTTTTCTTTAAGCTCTCCTGTAATATATTTTCCTCATGTAATTTTTGAGAAAAATCAGTATTCTTAAAATCTTTTAGTAATACTTGGACGTCCTTTATTTCTTCATTTGCATAGTGATATAGTTCTTCAAACACACTTATATCTAAAAATTGTGCAAGTAAATCCTTTTTTTCAGTTTGTGTTTTATCAATAAAACCAGTATTGTTATTTTGTACTGATAAGGCAGTCAAAGCAAAGTCATCGTAATTTCCAAGATAACCTCTTATATTTTTATTAGTATATACTCTTTGATCGCCGTTTAGAGATATAGGATTACCATCTTCCCCTATCATCCAAAAATCTACATCAACTCTTGCTCCACCATCCTTTTTTCTTTTTCCTCTTCTTTCTATAAAATAATCTACCCCATCTATTTCAAAATTAAGTTTACATTTGAAATTATTTTTCTTATTATTTATTACTGCGGCAGCCATCTTTGTTCTAGAACACTTGTCAAATATACAATAAGCTAGAGCATCTAAAATTGCAGATTTTCCTGCATGGTTGGCGGCAAAAATACCTATTGCACCCTTCATATTATCAAATCTTATTGTATTGTTTTCACCGTAACTAAACATATTTGAAAACTCAAAAGTCTTAGGCTTCCAATTTATATTTCTACCAATTTCAACATCAGGTAAAAGCTTGTTTAGGTCTCTGTTTATGTTTCTAACTCGCTTAAGAATAGAATCATCTATTATTGGAAAGTTTCTTTCTAAATGTTCTTCAATCAATTTATTTTGGTATTCTGCATCTCTAATATCCTTTGTTATAGCTATACTTCCTCTAGAGTTATTAGATATATTAGATAACTTATCGCCCTTTATTACAACAAAATCATGAACCTTACATTTTTTTCTTATCTCAATAAGTAGCTCCTTTACCTGTGCTTGCGTTGTATTTTCAGTTATGAATCGTAGTCTTGGGTATTTTGGAATATCGTCAATGTTTGGTAATACTCCATCCTTTATTCTTAAAGTATAATAACCATAGTCATTAGGTATATTAAAAAACTCTGCCTTTCTTGTTGCAACATCCCAGATAACGTATCCATGATTTTCAAAAGACTCTCCAAAGTTTTGTTGAATCAATGAACCAGCATATGCAATTGTTTCTGCTTTATTTAGAAATTGGTATTTGTGAATATCACCAAGCATTACCATGTGACAGCCATCAAAAGTCTTTAGGGGTAAATTTTCATCTCTTACCGTATATCCTGCATCAGTTTTAGAATTGTTGACTGCTCCATGAAAAACACCTATCCTGTTTTTTGACTTTGAATCTTTTGCACTTGGCCAATTTTCAGAATCACCTAAAACAGAATAGACAATAAAGTCTACGTCTGCAATACTATATATTCCGCTATCTCTCAGGTAGAATAAATTTTCATTTGCGAGATTATCTATTATTGGAGTTAAAGAATCTAACCTAGAAGAATTATTTAGGTTTGCATCATGGTTTCCAGCTATTACAACAGTAGGTCGGATGTTGGCTAACTTGTTTAGAAACTCACTAACAATCTGTACAAGTTCTGGACTTATATCTGTTTTTGTATGGACAATATCTCCAGCTAAATATATTAAACTATTTTTAGGTAAAAGTTTTGCCTCTTTATATAGTTTTCGAAATACTTGCCTGTATTCTTTGTGTCTCTTGTAATTTCTTATGTGAACATCGGCTACGTGTAATACCTTTTCTACCTTGTTAAATCCAACATCAATATGCATCAATCTTATACTCCAATAATTTTTTAGGCGTTAATCGTTCTACATTATCAATAATACCAGTTATTTTTTCAAATCCTAATTCCGAAGGATCTTTTTCAGGCAGTTCTACAAAATAAACAGAAATCCCTCTACCATTAAAATATTCTGCCATGGCTATTGCGTTTTTCATTGCATCTCTATCCAAAGCTATGTTTATTCGTTTTACACCTTTTTCTAAAATCTTTATTTTTAATTTATCCAAAATTAGCTTACCAAACAAAGGTATAGAATTTCTTTTTACCGCAATTGCATCAAACGCTCCTTCAACTATAGTTATTGGCTCGTTCCAATTAACGAACAAATCAAATCCTATAATATCCTTTGATACAGTAGGGTTTAGGTGTTTGAAGTTTACATCGTAATAGCTTCTTCCAGTAAAAAAATTAAGGTTTCCTTCTTCGTCATAACTTGGAATAATTATCATTCCACCATACTTACCTTTTTCACAATATCCTATATTATATTTTAGTATATCTTGAGTCGTTAATCCTCTTTTTTTCAAATATGATAATGCATTTCTTGCTTCTGGGTTATTAGAACTTGATGCTGAAAGCTGTTGAAATTCGTGAGGCAATGATAATATCTCGTAGTTTTTATCTGTTGAAACCTTTGATGGCCTATTTCCAGTTATCTTAAATAGTAGGTCAAAAAATCTTTTTTCTACCTTTAATTTTTTTAATAATCCTAATACTTTGTGGCCACCTACTCCACACACCCAACAATGCCATTTTTCACTAATTAAATTAACGTTTAATTTCTTTTTATGGTGCTTGCAGAAAGGACAATAAAAAGTTATTTCATTACTTTGCTGATTAAAATTACCCTTTGATAGGATAGATTCTAACAACTGAACTAATCTTAACTTATTCATATTTTAATATAATAAAAATATTTCAAATAGAAAAATATATTAGTGGTTATTTTCTAGCATCCACTCTTGAGGAATTTCCTTTTCTGCCCATGGTATTTCGTGCTTATCACAAAAGTCGGCGTATGTTGTTTTACTGCCCTTTCTAATTTTTCCTCTTGGATTTTGAAAAACTATCCTTATATCTAATTCTGGATGTTGTTCCTTTATCAATAAGTGTTTCTTTCTATCTTCAAGTACCCACCTACCTTTTGTCTCTACCAATATACCATTTGGTAAAGTAAAGTCTACAGTATATTTATGGTGTGTTTCGGGCTTAATATATTTTATTTGTGTTGTTTCATAACCAAATTTTACTTTGCATTCTGTTAATTTTTCTGAAACCTTGTGTTCAAAACCTGATCTGTAGCCATGCTTTATTGCGTTTGCTCTGGCTTTAGACTTTTTTCTAGCCATATGTATCTCCTATGTGTCAAATTGTACAACAATAGTTGTATCAAAACCTTTATTTTTTTGTAGTGGTTTAGAAAGTTTACCAACTACTAGTAATTGTCCTTCTTCATTATATAATCCTACCGTAGTTATATATGGTTGCCATTCTGT
>VTLG01014200.1_pt1 | contig 15828 bp, 9 predicted proteins | sample 4694571 | NCBI WGS metagenome assembly VTLG01 (sample SAMN12604809, study PRJNA352737) | marine metagenome | biome: ENVO:00000447; feature: ENVO:00000209|ENVO:00000569|ENVO:01000036; material: ENVO:00002151; isolation source: viral sequences binned using virsorter ...
GAGGGAGGAGTCGATCCCGTTAATTGTGACAGTAGACCCACCAAGTGTTCTACCAGTTGTACTAACACCTGAACCATTAACAACAATACCGCCAGCGTCTGCAATGGAAACAATAGTACCAGCGTTACCACCAGGATCAGGGTTAGTGTTGGGGAATTTAAGTTCATCTGCTATTGGAACAAAGTTACCTGCATCTGTATTTATTCCTGCAATGGCATCGTTAACGGCTTTTGCAGTCGGTAACTGAACGTTAGTAGAACTTCCGCTAACCGATGTGACAATGCTCTTGCCATCAAGCAAGTTAAGCTCGGCAGTAGTTGAAGTAAGTGCGGTACTATCGGCAAGAATACTAGCGGTAGCACCAGGCATCCCAGCAAGAGTCGTAAGTTCTGAATCAAGCGGTTGAGAAGTTGATGCAATATAAGCTTTGGTAGATTGTTGTGATGGAGGCTTTGTAGCAGAATCTGAAACAAAGTTATCTTCATCTATTAACTCTAGAATTGTAGGTTTATTGAGTATCTCACTAATTCCAGAGGATGAATTCCAATCTGCTTTAACTTGAGCAGCTGGAATTGTAGGTTTATTTAATATCTGTGCATCACCTGATGAAGCATTCCAATCAGGTTTAACGTTAACTTCAGCACCTGCAGCAATGCCGTCTAACTTACTATGATCAGCATCAGTAAAGATGTTTGAATCTGATGCATTACCTATAGCTTGTCTTATCTCATCATTAGTTTGATCAGCTGTAGCTCCGTCTTCCACGTTAATCATGGTACGGAGATTAGCAGGTGTGATCTCTTCTATAATACCAGCACCTGACGTATCTCTACCTAATACCCTATTAGTAGCTGAAACGTTTTGTATCTTGGCATAAGTTAAAGCGTTAGCTCCTATTTTAGCAGCAGTTACAGCACCGTCTTTAAGCTTAGCTGTTGTAACTTCACCGTCTTTAATATCACCAGCTGCTATTAATTGATCTGCATTTTCTTGTGCAGCAAAAAGTAATTGTGTTTCGTTATTGTTTAAATCTGTTGCTCTTATAGTGGATCCTGCAGCAAAGGTGGCTTTGGATGTGTTTACATCAGTATCCCTATATACTCTTACGACATCATTATTAGCTGGCGTGTAATCAGTGGGGGAGGTTTTAAAGACTACATTTGTACCAGTTACATCATAGTGTGTTCCTTGAGTTTTTGCAGTACCATTCACTGTTACATGAACGTCTGTCTTTTGATAATATTCAAATGGATACGAAAAGGTGGTGGTACTCCCATTCGCGGTGTGATAAATTTCAGTTTGTTTATGTGTATGAGCCATAATTAATATTTAATGCAGGCTAAAAGAGCCACGTTTCTTGGCCTTGTTTCAGTACCGCCACCTGATTGGTTTTGAACTGAAATGTTGTGTGTGTGAGCACTATCATTTGTTTCTACAGTTACTGTGTGTGTATGTGCTCCTGCGTCAGATGTACCATCTTGATCACCTCCACTATTATCTTTTTCACCCTCCCAAGTCCAAGGACTGCCGTTACTATAGTGTAGTGGACTTGAGTAAGTTCTAATATTATGTGAGTGATCTCCTTGAGTACTTACAGTAGTAGTGTGAGTGTGCGCTCCATCAGTACCAGTTGTTGCTACGTGGTTATGACTTTCAGCTTGTTGACTTTGTGTAGATCTAATAGCTCTACTACCATCAACGTTACGTCCATCATCCCAACCTCTTACAAATTCACCACGTAAGTCAGGTAATGAAGCACCTACTATAGCATATAAACCAGAATAATCTGCTGATATTCCTTGTACAGTACCAGCACCATTAGGTATACTATCTCCATTAGCTTTTAAATAACCTGTAGGAGCTGTGTTACCAGCATACCATATAACAGCACCAACAGGGTTAAAACCATATCCTGGGTGATTTGTCTGTTGAATCTTAGCAGGATTTACAGCGTCATCAGCTAGTTGTAATGTACCTACAGCTGCATCAGCAATTTTATCTGCAGTTACAGCGTCGTTCTGTATCTTAGCTGTTATAACTGCATTAGCTGCAAGTTGTGCTGCAGTAATAGCTAAGCTCGCAAGCTTCTCACCAGTAATACTGCCATCAATAATTTCATTAGTCCCAACACTATCGTCAGCCATATTAGCTTGGGCGATAGTATTGTTTTGTATAACCCAGTCAGTTGAGCTATTAACTTGTACATCTCCTTTATCTCCTAAAGAAAATGACACAGAATTATCAGACTTTAATGTACCGAATTCCTGTGCTGCGTACAATAATTGAGTGTTGTTTGTATTCAGATCTGAAGCTCTAAGAGAACTTCCAGATTGATAGGTTGCTTTAATTGCATCTATATCTGTATCTCTGAAGATACGTATAGTAGCATTGTCAGCAGGAGCGGTGTTAAAGTTAACAACGGTGGTTCCTCCTGACTGAACAATAGTATAATGTGTATTAAGAGATTGAGTAACTCCTCCTAATTGAACCCTTAAATCAGCAGTGCTCATAAAAGGGAAGGTAACAGAGAAGTCCCTGTTACCTGTTGTTGTTTGGGTGTGAGTAACCTCCGTTGTATAAGCCATTATTTAGCCATGTTAAGTGTTTCAGTTAAGCCAGCAGATTGTAGTACCGCATCTATATCTCCAGCTTTTGTATTATGAACTTTAGTTTTCAATTTAAACTCACGTTCTAAAATAGGAGCTTTAATTTCGTCAGGTAAACTTTTTTCTGCAAGACGTTTTGATTGAGAATAAGCTTCTCTAAGTAAACTAAATATTTCTGCAAATTTACCTGAATCTAAAACCTCTGAAGAAATGAATCCTCTTCTTTGAGCCTGAAGAATATTACTAAAACCTCTATATTTAGTACCATCAGGAGCTGTATATGTAAGCCTTTCAGCTTTCTTCATGATTTCATTTATTCTTTGTTTATATATCCCTTGTTCTCCCATTTTAGTATTGATAGCAGTTATTTCATGATTCTCTAAAAGAACTCCACGATTACTTAATCTCATCTGAGGGTTACTATTAAATTCAATATCAATAAGGAATTGACGTTCTTTAGAAGGTACGCTAGTAACTTTAATTGGTCCTCTATTCCAAACTCTAAGGAACCAATTATCTTCTTGACCTATTTCTCTTCCATCTATAGGATCAACTACAGAAGGTAAAGAACGTTCTGGATCTACTAAATCTAAATAAGCGTTTCTGTTCCTTAAAGCGTCATTCAATTCAGTGCGTATCTGTCTTAGCTGAGGGTATAATATTTTACCAAATTCATTTCTCAAACTACCTAAAGGTACTAAGTTATTACCAAAGTTAGTAAGGAACCTCATAGCTGCTGCACCGTTACCTTGTAATACATCATACATAGGTTCTAATTGAGATAGAATTGACCTATTAGTAACAGCAGAACCAAGTACAAAAGTAAGTTTATTAAATAAATCTTCTTGCATTCCAACTGATAAACTGTCAAAATTATCAATAACATCAATAGTTAGAGATAACCAGTCACCTATTGGACCCATCCATTCGTAACTAACTTGTTTATCGGTTCCAGGGACTCTACATGATTTAGGTTTCCAACCACTTCTTACACGTTGCCTTTGAATAGATTTATTATAATGACCATTACCTGTACATCTATCGTTTGTCATAGCTAAACCAGCCATAGTTATAGCTAAACTACCTAAAGCTGCTTTTCCTTTAACTTCAGCTCTTAGTGTTTCAAAAACTTCTAAAGCATGAGAATCTATAGGTTTACCTTTACTTTGTAAAAATTCTTTTATCTCATCAAATGAAAAATCAGATACTTTCTTTCTACCTAATGGTCCCCATAATTTTTGATAATCAGCAGAGAGTACACCTGCAGGACTCCATTTACCGAATGTATCTATAACGTTTGCAGTAGTTTTAGGGAACCAAATGAACGTTCTAGCAGCTGGAAACCGCTTAATTAACTCATTCATTCCATCAACAACAGGTGAATTAGCATTAAGTGCTATCTCACTAGTCGCTGTATCTACAGCATCGTTACTAAGCATACCGTTTGAGTCGAACCATTTATTATAAACCTCATCTACAGCAGCCTTGAAATTTACATCAGTAATCTCTTCACCTGACTGAGCTAATTTATTAAAAGCCATGTACTTAGCTTCTGTATTAGCCATAACTGACTTAGTAAAACCATCAAGTGCTGTCATGGAGTTACCTCCAAATCTTAGTATAGGATCTTGAGCTAAAGCATCTAAATCTTCATAAACACTAAGTAACATCTTAGCACCTTCTTCTCCTTTGTCAGAAGCAGCATCAGCATAAGATCTTAGTATATCTAAACCTTTCTCTTCTTCTAAAGATACATCACTACGCATGACATAAGATACTTTCTTTGGATTATTAGATGCTTTTCTAAAGACCAATTTCATATGATCCATAGCTTTTGATAAGGTATCATCTAATGCAAAGTGTGCTACCATAGCTCTTTTAGCTCTAGCAACGTCACCTTGTAATACAGCTCCTGTAACAGTAGCCATACCTTTACCTAATAAACCAGTTAAGTTACCTACACCTGCAGCAGCGGGGGTACTCATAGCAGATAATGCTGAGTTAAATAAATTACTCCACCATACTTTATTAATTATTGAAGGTACATTAGGATTACCATCATAAATAGCTTTTTTAAATATACCTAAATTATCACCAGCCCACCTATGAAGTTTATATAAACTATCTACATTACCATCAGTAAACTCATTAGCTAACATTAAAGGTCTAAGGAATCCAGGGTTTTCTCTAGCTACAATTTTTAATGTATTAGTCCATTCCTTAGCTTTAGGTATGATCTCTGTCATTTTAGCAGTGCTACTATCTAAAATAGTTTCAGCAGCAGCATTCATAATACTAGCATCTCCAGTATCAACAGCAGATTGCCAAGCTCTCATTTTAGCAAACATAGAACCTGATTCAAAGTTAGCTAAACCTTTTTCTACCAGCAATACTTCTAAACGATCTGCCATAAGATCAACAGTTCTCATTACAGAAGTCCCATCTTCCATAAGTCTAGCACCTTCAGAGAAGTCTGCAATTTGTCCAGCTTCTGAAGTTACTAAATATGCTCTAGCTTTCTGAGCATCAAGATCTAATATCTGAGCTTTTAATTGTTTAACCGCTCTACTAATACCTTTCTTACCTACAATTCTAACTACTGAATCATCTACTGATCTTTTGAATTCATCTAAGATTCCAAGGATATCATCAGGTTCAACTCTAGGATGTAAGAGTGTAGCTGCTAAAGTTCTACCAGCTTTATCTACCATCCGTTCAGTTATAACTGTACCAGATCTTAGAGTTTTACGAAACTTAGGATTCTTTTTAAGTTGATCTGTTAATTCACTAACAAGAGTACGGTTAGTTAGGTTGTTAATTTCAAGTCCTTCTTTTCTAGCAGCTTCACTAATAATAGTACCTAGCCTACCCCAACCAGATTCAATGTTATTCTGGATTTGAGCGGCATCAGCGGCTGCACCTATGATACCATCTTCATCTCTAGTTCTAACTAAGGTTTCACCCTCATCAAACATAGGCCAGTTAGGAGGCTCTTCACCTTTACTGATATAGTATTCACTAAGTTCATTTAATGTGTCCTCTTTCCTAGCATAGTTTCTAAGAATAGCATCCTCTGTTATGTTATCAGAGAATTTAATATCTGTAAATTTATCTCCAACTTTTATTTCTTTATTAGAAGAGTCTATGAATTTAGCAGTCCTTGTCATGCTTTTACCAGCTTTTGTCAGGTAAGCTATACCTTCAATAATACTAGCAAAGACACTAAAGATAGCACCTTCATTAACATTCTTAGCACGTTTCTCACCTGCTGAATCATCTTCATTCGTAGCTATACTATTAGGTATCCATTGAAATGTCTTAGGCCAATAGCTCTTAAGAACACCCATTAGGTTATCATCCTTCTGGTTCTGTTCTGCTACATAGTCAACTGCAGCACCACTGCCTACGTCAATACCAAACTTAGAAAAGTATTGAAATGATTTACTATTACCTAGTCTCTGTAACCAAGGTGTTGCTGTACCAGCTGCGTGCATCTTAGATCCAGCATTTAATGCCATACTTCTAAGACCAAGAGATGGTATAACTAGTCCTGATATGCTACGTAAAGCTGTGTACACCTTACTTTCGTATGCAGGTAGTTTAGGTATATCAAACTTAGAACCTGCTGAAGCAAAGTTGATAGCGTCTATAACAGTATCTGAAAGACCAATAAGAGGTGCTGCAGTTTCGTACATATTACGAGCTGTACCTTCAACTGTATCTTGTATGAAACCTAAAGCACCAGGTCTTTGAATAGGTTGACCAGCGTCTGCCCTGTCTTGATAGACTTGATCCATACCACGGATTCCGCCCGTGGGTTCTTCTTCCGTAGAAGGTTGTTGTGTATCAGATTCTTGTGGAGTATCCGTAGGTACTACTTGATCTGAACCTGAGCCTTGAGCACCAAGAACAGCATTGATCTGTTCCTCATCTAAAGACTCATAAAAATCTTCATCCATAGTTTATCCTTGCCGTATTGTAGGAATTAAGTCCCGATCTTTAAGTTTTAGTTCCCATTTTTTAGTTTTGGGATTCCAGATTATATCTTTCAATGTTATATTATTCTGTGGATATCTTTTATTAAAATCTTCAACAGCTCCCTTCGCATCATTGTCTTTATAAAATTTTATAGTATTGTCTTTTACTTGTTTAGGTGTGAATTCACGTTTAGCTCCTAAATTATTAATTGACTTTTCAAGATCTACTAATCTAGTCAACTGGTTTTGAGATAAATTTTGAATACCTAATAATTCAAATTTATGTAAAAGATCTGAATCAAAACCACCGTTTGTTTTATCAATAACACCTTTATTTTTTTCAAGGAATTGTCTAACTTTAATATTAGAATTAGGTAATCCTTTTAATAATCCGTCGAAATCATAAGCTTGAAGTAGCATTGCTGCATCTTTATCATTTTTTTCAGCTGCGTTTTTTAAAGCTAATATTTTACCTTTAACTAAAACTTCAGGTTCTATTCCCAACAGTTCTGATTTAAGCAGAATATCTTTTGTCCAATTTTTAATAGTTCCTTGTTGTCCATTTTGTCCTGGTCTAAAGTTACCTAAAAGATCTACTAATTCTCCATTTGTAACTGCAAAACCAGAGTTTACTAACTTCTTTTTATCGTTTTCACCTGGGAAATTTCGATAAGGTCTACGTTTCCAAAGGCTACCTACCTCAAGAATACTAGTTTCAACATTTACTTTTGTCTCTGCTTTAGAAAAATGTAATGCTTCAAATGCAGGGAATTGCCCTTCTACATTAGCAGTTAATATTCCAAAGTTAGGATCTTCTGTATTACCTGGCTCAACATAAAAACCAAGGCTTGTCAATTCAACTCTTAGACGTTGATCAACATCTGCTTTAGTTCCACCTTCTTTAAAAACCTGCCAAATAATTTCATCCTGTTTCCTAGAAATAAAATTTGATACCCATTCAGGACTACCATCTCCTACAAGATCACCTGATTTTAAGGTGTTTTTAGTTTGGTGATTAACAGTTTTTTTAGCCCATTCATCAGAATTATTTTTACCATAACCATTTATATCACGGAATTTTTGATAATCCTTATCTTCTTTCTCTAGCTCATCGTTTAATTTATTATTAAGAATTTTGAGATCTGTAACTTTTGTCCGACCATCCTTACGTCTAAGGTCTGTTAGATTTTTTTCTGAGTTATAATAATTGGAAGTTTGGTAAGCAGGTGAAGTATTCTCCATTAACTGATAATTAGCATCGGCCTCTTTACCACCTAAAGCTAAGTATCGTCTTTGGGCGTCTTGCTTCATTGTATCATTTATAGTACCATTTGCAAGACCACCCATAGTTGTAGCTACTAGTTTTGTACGATCTGCTTCAAGAGTTTTTATAGCCATCGTACCCTTATCTTCAAAAGCTTTTTCAATTAATGCAAATTGATCTTTAGAAAGTAATATAGTACCATCCTTACCTGCAGGGTTACCACCTCGATTTAAACCTCTTTTTAAAGCAGCAAATTCAGCATAGCTAAATTCGTCATTAAATACAGCTAATATTAATTGAGAAGTTACAAGTTTTTTACCAGCTTCAACGTTTAATGAGCCGTCTTTATTTAGTGTAGCATACTTTTTTATTCTTCCATCAACAAATTCAGTTACAGCGTTTTCGTTGTTATCAAGTTCACCAACAGCAATATTTATACCTTCTTGAAATTCTCTATTATCTTCAGTTATAGAATCACCTTTAAATAATAAAGCAGCTGATCCTGATAAAGCATCTGCAGCTTCATTAATTGATGGTACAAAACTATGTGTAACTAAATCAATAGGTAAGCCTAACCCTACAAGTTTATCAATTACAAATTTTTGATAATCTTGCCTTACTTTATCTGGATCGTACCCTATATCGTTTTGATATTTCTCTGCTATTTCTGGAGACTCATTAATTTTGTCCTTATAATCTGCAAAGGAACGATTTACAACATACTTACCAGACCACTTTGCAGCTCTTAGTAATTCAGCTTTACCTGCTTTCTGTAAATATTTAAGTACTCCCTCAGAAGCACCATTCTTCTTTAACTTTAATAATAAATTCTCAAAATCTTCCTGATCTGATAATGCATTTTTTTCCTTTGCTTTATATTCTAAAACAGCTTGTACAGCTTCTTTATCTTGAGGAGAATAAGCTATACGTTCTAATTTTGCAGAGGTTTCCTTATCTTTTTTATCTTCCCTTGCTTCACTTGCTTGGCTTATCGCTTTTGCAGTTTTAGATAAATCAGCAAATGTCTTACCTACTTTAACAATAGTGTCAACTGGATCAACAAAAGCATCCATCCGTTGTTGACCTTGTATATCTTTCTCTTTTTTATCACGTTCAAATTGCTCTTTAAATCTTTTTGCAGCTTTTTCAGCTGGTGTAAGATAATCAGTTACTTCAGTACCGTAGTACCTACCATTAACTAGAACACCCATTATGCTACCTCCTTAAATTGTACATCGATTAAACTGTAATTAACACCAAGGTATCCGTTAGGCATAGTAACGACGGCTTCTGGTTTAGTTTTTAAAACTTCTTCAGCGATAACACCGACGTATTTACGAGGACTATCTTTATAATTAAACTTATAAATGTTGTGTCCATCAATAGATTTGCCTATTTTAACGATGTTATCCTTCAGCTTTTTTGAGGAAGTAGCAAAGGCAGTACCAACGCTAGCAGCTGTACCTACAATAGATAGTAGATCCATCATTGCAGCATGTCCTACATTATGACCTACTGGTTGTGGAGGTGCAATATCAGGATGTTTAACAAACATATTATCAGCAAACATTTGCATTTGTTGAGCTCTAGTTTTAGCTGCCATTTGTCCGCCAGCTTTACCCCATTCTTTTGCAGCTTTAGTTAATTGCTGTACTTGATCATGACCTTTTTTAAGGTAAGCTCCTAAGTCTACTGCACTGATACGATCCGTAGATCTACCTAATTGTCCTGAAGCTTTTCTAGTGTCACCAGAATTTTTAGCTAAGAACTCTTTCCAATCTTGTTGGCTTTGAGTAAACATAGCGTCAACTGCTTCTCCATATTTCTCTTGTATATCTGTATAAAAATTACCTAAACTAAGATTGCTAGCATCAATACCTTGTGCATATTGCATACGTTGAACGTTAGTGACGCTTAAATCTTGCATCCATTTACGTTCTCTTAGTTCAAGCTTATGTTTATAGTCACGCTTTAACTGCTCATTCGCAGCCCTAGCTTTAGCTCCTAAGCACACGGCAAAACTCTATAAAGGTTAATTGGTTAGGTCCATGTTTTAATTCCCTTAGAAATTTGAACCCTAGGAATTGAAGCAACTTTAAATGTACTTTGTTGCGGGCATCTACTATATTCCACAACAGTTTATCCTCTTGACGTTCTACATAACGCTTCGCTTCTCTAGCAAAGGTTACAGGATAGTCATGAATAGCGGGTGTACATAACATCCAGATCTGTCCTCCATCATCTACTCCAGCCATACCAGCAGTCCTGCCGTTAGGCACTTCAAAGTACACACAGGAAGGTTTCTGGACAGCATCAATAAGTGCTTCTTTTGCATCTACTCCGTGACCTTCTTCGACCTCACGACGATCAGCAGGTAATAGATTAGAGGCCACTTCAAGAGCAGCCTCCATTGTTATTGGGTGAATGTAATTAGACACGACGATAGTTTTGAGTGGTGTAATCTCCTTCCCATGTCATTGAATATAATGTAGCAGGGGTTGGGTGTGTCGATTTAAATTGTAAAGTTAAATTCTTATTCTTCTCATAGGTTGGTATAGTTTGGGTAGCTTCTTCATTAATCTGAACTCGGTTAGCAGAATAAGCGTTAGCAATAGTAGGTTCCCAGGTTTCAGTATAATCTGGTTTACCTAATCTCTTGATAGTTGTTTCATATAAACCGTTAGCACCGAGGTTAAGTTTAACTCTATGTACAACTAAAGACCCATTGATTAAAGAGACCCATTGATCACCTTGTGGTTGTTGATAGTAAATAGTAGGGAACTCTACTTCCATATCAAACTGGTATCCCAAAATAATATTATTAGCAGGTGTTACCTCATCTCCAGTACTACCATCTTCTACATACTGAGGATCGTATGTCTTCCAGTTTCCAGGTAAGCTAACTTTTGTAACTCCACTTTCAACAAATGTAGATACATTTTCTGAGCGACCTTGAAATGTCAAGTCATTTGCACTTGGTACTACATATACTGCTAATTGTCCTGAGCTATTATTAAACCCATCTGGTACTGTAAAAACAGTTCTATCGTTATCTTCATCATATGCTGATAAAGAACTTGATGCTATAGCAGTAGCGTTATCTAAGTGTATTCTGTGTAATACATCATCAGTAGCATCTGAAGTAGTAGCTTGGTTATCACTTATCTCATACTCACCATCATCTATTTTCAGGGAGAATTTTTGCAATACATCTTTACCACCATTTCTAACAACAACAAATAATGCATCATCAAGTACTGCATGGTGTTGTATATCACCCATTAGTTCCCATGTAAACCAAGCTTGCTGTAGTCTCTTATCACTACTATTGAAGTATTTATATCCATATAAAGTCTTAGTACCTTTCTTACTAAAGAAGATGTAACCATTCTCTCTAGAGTTAGAGATTAGTTCTAATTCTTTATCAAATAATTTACTTACAACCTTAGTTTGATCTACAACGATAGGCTCACCTTCTCTTAATATCCTAGCTACTTCCCAGAATCTAGAATACTTACCAGCATTATCTAAAAAGCCTATAGTAGTACCTAGTGAGATAGGATTAGTTTTATAATTAAAGTTGTATGAAGCTAGAGCGTTGATTTTTGCAGTCTGAGGACTTAGTACATCAGAGTCAGTAGATAACAAGAACTGTTTAGTCTTAGTAAATAATACTAATCCAGAGTTAACTTGTATACCATCCCACACAATTGCTGGTTTCTCAGAACTACATGATACATCAATAACGTCTGTTGCTGTATATGTAATAGCAGATCGTGGCCAGAAGTTATAGAAATCTCCAGGTCTAGATAAAACAACATCCTCATCACTGAGCATTACCATTCTATTTCTGAAGAAGATCATCTTATTAATCTTCTGTCCTACAAAGGATGGTTCAGGTACTGTTGTAGTATTACCACAATTACAAGAATCCCATAATATTTGATCTACAGTAAAGCTACCATCAGCTTGCCTAACAATTTCTATAGGCATAGTACCTTGATCAATTGTTATCTTACGTCCAGGTTGAGGACACTCTGTCCATACCCCAGGACCATCACGACCATGTTCTCCATCAAATCTAACGAAGTGATCATCTTCATTAGCTGCACTATTTTTAATTTTAACTACATACCCATTTTTACATTGAGTAGGTAAATCAGTTATATCATTAACTTCATTAGTAACAACATTAAGTAATTCTCCCGTTGGAGAACTAACATTAAATGCAGTACCATTTGTAAGATATATACCATTTCCTATAATCTGTACTTCAGTTGAATCAAATTCACTAGTAGCTATAATATCTTCTTGAAGTGCACCTAATATACTTTCAGCTGTAACAGTAGTTTTAGCATCAAAAGGAGTAGGTGTAGGGCGAATGAGGCCAAGGTTAGCTTGTACTTCAGATGTACTTACTTCAGTAATAGTTACCTTATAGTAACCATCTTTCATCCATACATAGAAATAGTCTCCTTGATACCAACCTTCACCACCATAAAGTAAATCATGGGTAGTAGTATACCTACATTGATAAGTAGTAACTTGATCATTACCAGTACCACTAGTGTATGGTACGGATTGTCCTATTGTAGATATTCTAAAATAAAGGTTTGATCTACCTGTAGCACCTGAATTGTTAACACTGACATTATAATTATAAGCACCTGATACAGAATCAGTATCTACTAGAGCAGTGCCACTACCACATGCAAAGATACGAGTAGCAATGTTTGGGCACCAAGCGTCTCTACCATCTCCTGCTGTGTCATCACATCTAGTAGTTTGACTAGGTCTACTAGTTCTACCTACCATACCACCAGATGAACCACAATAATTATTGCTAGACTTAACTAGTTCAACTTCTATCCTCGTAGCTGTACGCGATGTAGTAGTATTGGTATTATTGAATAAGTTCAAAGCATACTGACTAGCGTATGATACTTTTTTCAATTCAATATAAGCTTCACTTGGTCTAGCAGGAGCAGTGGTAGAATCCATTGCTACAGTCTTAGTACGATTCACTACATATGTATAATCGTTTAGAGTTAAAGTTTGTAGATCTTCGTCGTTAGAATGAGTAAGGTAATTAGTTAGAAGAGTAGCAGTACCTGAATCATATGTAACAGTCTTCTCAGCACCATCAATACAACTCCATATTTTTACAATACCTGTCCTTGATATTTGTCCTATATACTGTTCGTTCTCGTCTCTATAGTAATGAAACCATCTACCATTAGTAACAGAATTATTAGATCCATCACTTAAAGATTTAATTAACTTACCCCCAGGACGTTTCATAAGTCCTTCCACCAAATCAGGCATTACATTTTTGGCAGTAACTAACTGGCCAGGACGTTTTGCATGATCAGGCTGTTGAGATATCCCATTATTATAACTAGGAATTGTTTGTGTAATACTTGCCATTAGCGTCTCAATGCATTATATGGTTGATAAGATTGGTAAACACTATCATGCGGATTACCGAAGAAAGAAGGATCACCCTTATCACATTCGTACTCAAGGCAAGCTGCTCTAGATTTGAACTCATCTTCCTTTAATAGCTGAGCAAGCTGAGCGTTTGCTACAAGCTGGACAGCAGCCCTTACAGCAGCCCTGTAAGTTATGTAACGTTGGAATGGGTTAGGGAGATCTTCAAACGCATACAGCGTCACTAGATCAAGGTAGAGAGTCTCGTCAAATACATCAGTATGATTGACTAGATCATATAACCTTCCATTACGTTGTACTACATCCTTAGATCTATCTTTTAAACCATCGTGTATATCATATCTTAATGCGTTATTAGGTATAGTTATATATCCATTCGAGTCAGGTTCTGTAGCTATATGTTTTTCAGTATTAAAATGCCATCCTTCATTCTGTACATCTTTATTAACTTCATTTAATATATTATATATAAACCCTACTTCAGGGTTATCATAGTTGAGAGTTGTGACGGGTGACTGACCGATAGCTCCCAAGATTGAGTTCACTGCGGATAGTTCGGTATCGGTGTCAATTGTCGAGGTAGCCATAGGTATAAATTTTTATGAATAAAAAAAAGGAGGGCGTGAGAACCCTCCCATATGTTGGTTGATAAGGTATAACTTAGAAAGCAGCGTTTCCTGAAGAGCCTGCTGCAGCACCTGCAACAAGTTCAACACAAGCGGCTGGGTTCAGATAATCAGCACCCATTGCCAAGCGGCCAAGGATCACGTCGCCCTGATAAATCACGGATACGTCACCTGAAGTTACTTGAACTTGAGGTCCGATTGCTTCGACAACACCTGCGCCTTCCTTCTGGAAGATAAGTCCACAGCTGTTAGCGAATTCTGTCTCTTCACCATACTCGTTATTGATTCCAGCTACGTCATTTGCAGCATCTTCAATAGCTTCACCAACGAATGAGCCAGTGTTGCCAGGAGATGTGATGCCAGGGTTAGTAGCAGAAGCGGAACCATACTTAGTACCGTACTGACTCATGAACGGAATGTTCATAGACTTGAAGATCTTAATGCCTGCAATTTCTATGATTCCATTACCGCCTTGTAATGCAGTACCTTGTACGTCCCTGTTAACAAGACCATTAGAACCGACAGCTTGTATCAATTCATAGTATTGTCTTGGGTTCAATACACCCACACGTCCGTCAGAACTTACTCCCTTCTCATCTAGTGCAGCAGCAGCATCATAGAAAGCATTAATCAATGAAGCTGATACATAAGCATCAGATGCTTGGTTGTTAGTACCAACACGGATTTGTGTACCACCTGGTTCAACGAAGTTAGTCTTCGTGATAGGTGATGCAGCTCTAGCACCACGTGCAATAGCACGGAACACTAGTCTGTCATATTTCTGAGCAAGAGCATATCCAATCTTCTTGGAAATCTCTCCTCTTAATTCGTAATGCGCAAGAGTCTCATCTAATTCATATACGAAGGCACTTGAGATAAGGAGATCATCAACAGTGATGGTCTTCTCAGCTACTGGGGGTGCTCCGTCAGAGTTACCAAGGATGCTGTTTCCTGGCGTATGGAATTCAGCTTTGGTGTGACCCGTATAGATGAACTGCAATGATTTGCCGTTCTTTAGGGTTCTCTTTGTGACGAGATCTCTGGCTATAGCATTGTACTCAAAGCCTTTGAACATCTCACCTGAGAATAGCTTGAGATACAGTGCCCTTCTATCACCGGTGCTATTGGCAGCACCTGGCATAGTTACCGACGCTTGATGCGCGGTACTCTGTTGAGCCATGATCTAAAATAAAGTAATGTGTGTATAAACAGTCTTCGATCGATCAAATTTTTGTGGTCTATCCCACCGTCTAGACGGCTAAAGGTATCCTGCGTACAGGGCTAAAGCCAATGAAAGGAGAGTCCGACTCTGAGGTGCTCTCCTCCCTATCATTCTCCTAGAAGTGCTTCTTCTAAGGACTGAGGTTCCCACTCTTCATCAACCCCAGGAGGTTGAGCATCACTAGGATTAGTATCCACTGGATCACGGATGTCAACTTTATCTGCAGGTTTTTCAAATGAGAAAGATGTAACAGACGCGGGAGCATCTGAACTTTGTTGTGCCATTAGTATTCTGTTGTTTCACAAACAGGACAAGATCTACAATGCTGATGTTCAGTCATGTGTAGACCCTCTATAAAAATGAAAATGGCGAGGAGTCCGAAGACCCCAAGCCATAGCTCATTAAAGTTCTTCATTTAGAACTTGTATTTAGCACCAATTTTAGTGCCGTATGCTGTGTCAGCATCTTCATCAGTGATGAATGATACTTCACCATACACATCGAACTTCTCTGAGGCTGCGATGGTTACACCACCTTTGCCTGAGAATTCAGTTGATCCGTCTACAGCGTCACCGTTGACGAGAGCTGGTCCACCTTGAATGTAGTATCCAAGATCGTTTACCTCTCCCTCGTAACCTACGTGTAGATCAGTAGTACGGGAAGTATAATCATTGCCTGTATA
>VTLG01015899.1_pt1 | contig 15828 bp, 16 predicted proteins | sample 4694571 | NCBI WGS metagenome assembly VTLG01 (sample SAMN12604809, study PRJNA352737) | marine metagenome | biome: ENVO:00000447; feature: ENVO:00000209|ENVO:00000569|ENVO:01000036; material: ENVO:00002151; isolation source: viral sequences binned using virsorter ...
TTATGCTTTCGCCTGCGATCATATCTGCAGTAGCATTTATAATAGCCGCATGGGTACTAGAATTATAGTAAAGGTCTATTAAAAATTGTGGGTATAAATTTCTGTAATCGTCTGTTCCGTACTCAATCCAATCTTTGCCACTTGCCTCTTGTATTTTTGGAGCAGTTTGTGTGTCTAAATTTATGTTTAGTATCTGATCCATTTATACTGTATTTAAGTAAGAAAAAATTATTGTTCTTTCGTCTGCCGTTAAGCAATCGCACCATTTTATAATCTCGCGAACTTGTCCGTTTAATTCATTTATGCCCCCTGTTCTAGTTCCAACAGTTGAAACGGCTACGTCGTCATTTTCTTCAACCTCTTCGTCGCTATCATAATCGGAGTTTGTAAAATCGGTTCCTCCGTCATCTATGTAAATTTTTATTTGATTTGCGCAACGTACTAGCATTATTGAGTACCAGCGAGAGCCACTTAGTGGTTCTTCGGTGTCTTCCCATTGCTCGTTTCCAGAGCCTGTAATTTTTAGCTTGAATTTAGAAGCATTTGTTAATTCAAAATAGTTTGTAGTACTACCTCCTAGCAGAGTATTTACTCCCTCTTCAAGTTCATTAAAAAGCACTCGTATAGCCCATGTAAAATCTCCGTCCTCTGCATCTGTAATGTTAGTGCTAAAATCTAAATGCCGAGAGCCTTCAAAATTTACAGCATCATATGCCGCATTGTATACAGGTTGATCTGCTTCGTCCTCCATTTCTAATCTGCGAGTACGATCTGCCGCCTCGCCTGTTATAGGTTCTTGTTCCCAGGCAGAGATTCGGTCTCCATTTTCGGCTGGTTCTCCTTCGCCATTTTTTATGCCTGTTCCTTTTTTTACCCAGAAGCAAGGCTCTTTTACTCTGCGCACAATATGTGTTTGGTCAATAGTATTTAAACTATATTTTTGCGATAGGCTATGTACCATTATTGGTTAGCTCTTTCGTCATGCTCAGTATAGCAAATTGCAATACCAGAAGATATTGTAATGTCTGTAACCCTCATGAATAATGTAGTGCCTGCAGGCATAACTGTATGTAGTTCGCTATCGCCTGTTCCGTTAGCTACAACTATGTTAGTAATAGTTGATGTTATAGGAAAGTAAATGCAGTAAAAGTCTCCTGTCTGTGCAGCATATTCTCCAACTGCACCGATTATTTGTAGCGATCCTTTGCCTAATTGTTCACGTAGTAAAATGTTATTACTGTCTTGTATGCTCATCTTTTAAAATTTTAGTTTGTCCATATGTAATTAGTTGTACTTGCTTCTTCATGCTCTGTATAATGTACTTGGTTTGGAGTAGATACTGTATGGCTTCGTTCTTGTACGTATAGTTTCCCCTCCTCCATTGCTTGTTTCCCTTCATTAGATCCTTGTATTGCTCCATAGTTAGTAGTGCTTTGCGTTCCTTCGTACTCGTTCATTTCATTAATAGGTGCTTTAGTTGCTACGATATGAGTAAAAGGGTATGTAGTCCCTATGCCGTCCCCAGATGCTGGGTCTATCCATGCCGCCTCGTAAATCCAATAGTAATAATAGCCAAAAGGTTTTAAGCAGATCTTGCCTGTGTAAATATCCTCTGATGCTTCTGTTAATACCTGTGTAAATTCACATTTAGAATAGCGATAATTATGTCTGTCTGATCCATAATCTGTAATAGCAGTAGGGTATGCGTAAAAAGTCCTCCCTGTCATGTCATTTTTAAATTTAAACAAAAACCAAGTAAAAGTCCTTTTAATTCCTATGCCTCCTGCGTCACTATAATTAGCATGCCAACTGCGTTGTGCAGGTGTAACATAAAAAGCAGTAGGCGACATGTAAGTAGCGTGTATCATTTTAGTTAAGGTCTTAATAGATAAGAGAAAAAATTGTAATTTATTTGCTTATAAAAAAAAGGGCTAAATAAATAGCCCCCTCTTTAGTGAAAAAATATAAAAAAACTACAAAGTGTTAGCTTTCTGTAATAGTTATCGCTGAACCACTATTGAAAGCATTATTATCAAATGGAGCAGTAGTATAATCTGCTACCGTTACCATAGGGTAAACTTGGTTAGCTTCAAATGTCCACTCGTAACCATTGAAATCGCCCATAGCTGCACCTGCTGAATTTGTTCCTGCAGCAATAGTACAACCATTGTCAGTTCCTAGAGCAAAAATAACGTTTTTACCTGCTGTATTTTGTGCATTTGTTTCTACAAAAATAAGCAAAGTATTTTGTGCTAAAAGTTTTAGCTCGTTTTGGTCCTCTTTAGATAGTTTATGTAATTTTATAGTGACTGAAGGTGTGTAAAATACTGTTCCGTTCTCTGTACTAGCAGATACTGTTTCCGAAAGTGATCCTGCTCCCCTTTTTAAAAGATATTTAAATAGTTCGTCGTTGCTTCCTCCTGATCCTCCGACAAACTCTAGGTCTGTCATTTCGCTACTAGCAAGAGTAGTGTTGTCCCAGTCTATATCTTCGTATTGAGCAAAATAAACGGCTTTAATACCACCAGTTGTAGTTAAACAACCGCCCAGCCCTCGTCCTTTGGTTAATTCGCATGCCATATTTTAAAAAATTTTAAGCAGTAAGCTGAAGGGGTTACCCCCTTCGTCTTACTTATTATTTACTATGTTTGATATGTAATGTCAGCAGCTATTCCAACTTGAACGCCTCCTGTCCATTTTACAACCACTCGCACATTGTCGCTTCCGTCTAAAGTAGCCATGTCAAGCATTTTTATTTCTGTTGCGTCTGAAAGCAAATCTGTTCCGTAGAATAAATTTGATTTTTGAGCAGCAACCGATACATTGTCAGCCATGCCAGGTACAACCGCAATTTTAATTCCTTCAAAATAAGGTTGGTAGTCCTCTGTCATGTGATATTGGTTTACGTAACCTAAAGTACTCATTGCAGAAATATAAAATCTGTAAGTATTTGTGTTCATGTATAAGTAAAGATCTTCTGATGCTCTTGCATATACTGCAGAAGGCATGTCCGATACTAATGTTTGTAGGTTTGCTACAATATTAGTTGCTGAATATGCTGCAGATGCAGAAGAAGTAGTTGCTGATCCAAAATAAGAAGTAGCAAATCCGTTAAATTGTCCTGCAGTTCCTGCTGATCCACTCCATACGCTAGTTTCAGTAGCATTAGCAATAACATTTGCTAGGTGGCTCATAACAAAACCTGCAAAGTCACTAGACATGTCTCTGTTCCATGCTCCTGCACTCATTTGAGCCGCTTGCCAATCTGCTAGTAAATCCTTTTTGCAAAGATCTATGTTTATTTGTAGTTCTTTAGGATCTAAAACGTTTTCTGCTAGCGTTAGTGTTCCATAATCTGTAAAGTCGCATGCAGCGTCTCTTACTAGATCTGTGTCCGAAACTTTTGTTATGTTTCGTTTTCCTTTAATGTTTTCTAGTACTGTTAGGTACTCTAAACTTTTTGCCTGCTTTAATGCCGCACTAATGTATTGTCCTGCATGTTCGCCAGCGTAGTTTGATGTAATTGAATAAGGCATTTTATTTAATTTTTAAAATTATTTGTTAAGTTCATATAAAAAACGCTCCTGTGGTGACATACGTCTTAGTTCCGTTGGCGTTGCTTTTAATCTGTTTGTGTTTTTGCTAAATTTCTTTGTAGCAATAGGATTATCTGCAGGTTCTTTAGATAATTTTTCAACTTCTGCCTCTGCATTGTCCTTTATTTCTGCAATTTCTTTTCTGAAATCGCTTATTGCATTAGAAATTAGGTCTTTTACAATAGAGGTTACTTCGCTTAAAAGTTCTTCTTTGTTAAATTCCATTTCTTTTGTTTCTTTTACTTTTTTAGGAGTTCTGTTTTCTTCTTTTGCTTCAACTTCTTCTGTTTCTTCAGCAGGAGCTTCTTCTCCTTCTGCTTCTTCTTCGTACATTTCAGCAATAATTCCTTCGTCTACTACTGAGAAGCCTACGCCGTCTTCGGTTTCGTATTCTCCTGCAGGTAACGGCATTGTAGTTCCGTCTTCTGTTAGTACTGAAATGTCAACTCCTGCTTCTAACTCGTCAGCACTAGAAACGATAATCGTTCCGTCTGTTAATTTCGCTTGGTATTCTAATTTAACTTCGTTATCAATTCCTAAAGCGTCAAGTATTTGTTTTTTTAAACTCATGTCAATTATATTTTTAAGAGTGGTTGTTAATAGGTAAAAGAAATTATTTTAATTTGTTTGATTTTACCTAAATAATTCTGCTGCATCTCCCTGTGCGTCACCGTAGGCTTTAAGTTTTTTCTCTACTATATTTCTAGTCTCGTCCATATCATCTAGTTTGTCAGCAGCCTCTTTTAGTCCTGGAATTGTAAGTCCTAGTTCTTTCTCTGCTACTCTCATTTTATTAATAATTACTCCTCCTTTAGCTTGTAGTGCTTTCATCTCTTGAAATGCGTCCTCCATAGATTGTTGGGCTTGTCTTGCTTTGCCCCTGCTACTAAGAGCATCCTTTTTCATAGTTTTCATATCGGCTATTTTATCGTTATACCTTTTAGCGAGCCCCTTTATTTCATTAGTTTCCATATGTAAGTCTGAGGCTGCTTTTTTAGCATCTACTGACTTAATTGCTGCCTTAGTAGTAAATGCTTTTAGGTCTTGTAGTTCGCCTAATTCTACTCGTTTTTGTAGTTGAATTTTATTTAAGTCCTTTTGGTATTGGGTATTTATTGCCATGTCTTTTTATTTAATTAGTTCGTATAATGCTTTTAAAACTTCTTTGTCTGAAGGTTTTTTTTTGCTTAAGGTTTCCATTTTATCAACAAAGTAGCCCTCTATTGAAAGCCCTTTTAGTTCGCCTTCTTTTATTCTGTTCCAAAGTTCGTCGTTTTCTATTTTCATTTTAACGAACCAAGTGCCTTTTGGTAAATCATATCCGTATAAATTTGACTTGTCTTGGTCTCCTTCTTTGATCCAACTCTCAGTAGTTAAAACTCCAGAAACTCTGTCAGAGTGCTGATATGTAGCTTTGTGGTGGTTGTTATAACGCAGGTACATTTCACTTGCTCTGCGTACTGTGTCTGTGCTGAAATAAACATAATAGTCTTGGTCGGTATTTGGGTCGTATCTGAATATTTGTTTATTTGGTATAAGTGCAGGGCTAATAAGCATGCGCTTCTCGTCATCTGTTTTTGCAAAGGTTAAATTGTTTTTTTCTTTGCCGAAAAATATAAAGTCAACTTCTATTGCAGGTTCGCTAACTAAAGAAATTGCATCTATTGCTAGCTCTTGGTTCTCGTCTGATATTATCAGTTCTGTGATTTTGGTTTTTTTCTTTCTCATAATAGATAGTAGATTTTTTTAAATTTTATTTGTTTTTATACACTTGCTCTTCGTCGTATTCCTGCTAACTGATCTTGTTTGTCTGTCATCTCGTCTGCTACTACATAAGCTTTTGCAGGTTCTGGCTCTGTTCCTCCTCCTAGCTCAAATGCTCCGCCTACCATTTCTGGTGCTGGCATGCCTCCTTCAGCAGGTACAGAAGGGGTTGCACCACTTGGTGGGCTTGGGGCTCCTCCTCCTCCTCCTCCGCCTGGAGTTTTTGTAGCCATAATCTCTTTTACGTTTTTGTAACCTGCAACTAATGCTGCAGCAGCAGCTATACCTCCTAGCACAGGTCCGACAAATGGTATCGGTGCTAAACTAGAGAAAGCAGAAACTGCACCTTTTAAAGCATCTATCGTTGCAATAGAAGCCGCAGCGATTTTTGCTGCCTTACTTTCTTTGCCCATTATGGTTGCTATATTCCCTAAAGTTTGTTTCGCTATATCTACTTTTGCATCAGCATTTAATTTGTCAAATTTCTTTTGGTTTGCAGCAACTGTCTTCTCTATTGCCTCTCGTTTGGTATTATACTTAAGGTCTATCTGTTCTTTTAAAGCAGCTTTATTTTCGTACTGCTCAATCTCTGCAATATCTTTATTGTATTGTATCTCTAATTCCTTTAGTGCTTTTTCTTCTAGGTTTTCAATAGAAGCAATAAGGTTTTCGTCCATTAATTCTTGTAGCATTGTTTCCTCTTCAAGCCTTTTTGTCCTGTCCTCCTCCTCTATTGCTTTTTGTTCTAATAGTAAGGCATTTACATTTGATAATTGTTCTGATCTTAGCCCTGTTACTTGTGCTAGTACTCCTTCTCTTTCGTTTTGAGCAGTTAATAGTGCTATGTAATTTTCTTGGTTTGCATTTTTTTCGTATTCTCTTGCTGCAGCACCGACTTGTAGATCTGCTTGTTTAAGCATTGCTTTCTCTTGGTCATCTAATATTTGCCCTAGCTTCTCATTTGCAGCAATTCTAGTTTCCATATCTAGTGTAGCGTCATCTCGTATTTGTCTTTGTAATTCTGCCTGTCTATCGTACTTCTCAATTAATCCCTGTTGTACTACTGCAGCAACCTCTGCTGCATTTCTTAATTCTATTGTTGCACTTGCTGCTTCAAGAGTTTTCGTTGCATAATCGCCTATTGCACCTGCAGCAGTTGTTACGGCTTCTCCAATTTTGTCAACCGAATTGTTTACACCTGTGAGCATGTCTATGCTCTCTTTACCTGCACTTTTAATATCTGCTAATGCTCCTGCAAAATCTCTGGCAAAAACTTTTTTTACTGCACTTGCTATAAATCCTAAAGTGTCTAAAAAGGAGTTAAAGCGTTCAATTAAATTTGCCTTTATTGCGTTTCCAAAATCTATAAGCGATTGCTTAGGATCTTTAAAAATGCTTTTAAAATAGCCGACTACCTTGCCTACGTTCTTATCCAGAAATCCGAATAAGTCATTAAATGCAATGCTTAAAACCTCCATGCTTGTATTAAAAAAGTCTAGAACTTTTTGGTTTGATCTAAATACGTCCATGAGTTTTGCTAATAACGCTACAATAAGTCCAATACCTGCCGCCTTTAAAGCCGTGCCTACGCCTTTAACTGCTGTACCTATTCCTTTAAATCCTTTTTTGCCTTTTTCGGTAGCTTTGTCTAGTTTCTCTGTGGTTTCTACTGCTCCTTCTAAATTCTGTTTTAAATCCTGCGTGTCTTTTGCAGCATCTTTTATGTTTGTATCTAGTTTAAAATTTAATTTCTCGTCAGCCATAATTAAAATGTTGTTGAGGTTTTTATTTCATGAAAGTAACAATATGCTCCCCAGTTTATATTCCTATCTGCTACTCCTGTTACTTGAACTGATAATTGTTCAACTGATTGCACTAGTGTAACTGTTCCTGTATCTCCTGTGCTTGCTATTGCTTCTGCCGTTTGTGTTATTGTGTAATTGTTTCCATTATCTACTCGTACTGCTCCGAATATTTTTTGGTATTTAAAATCTCCTGCCGTTCCGTCTGATCCTCCTGTGCATAATGCCGTTACAAAAATTTCAAAACCTAATATGCTATTTGCCTGTGTAGTAATGTAAGCTTCGTCTGTTCCTTGTGCAGTTAATTGTGTTGCCGTAGCGTCAGAAGTCCTGCCACTTAATTGCAGAAAGCTCATTTGCTGATAGCCTTTTACGTCTGCACCTCCTCCGATCATAACTTCGCCCTGCCTTAATGCTTTTGCATCTCTGCCTCCTATAATAGTAGTATTATGTAAGTTCTCTTGTATCTCATTGTTTTGTCCTGTTATTAAACAATTTAAGTTGCCAAAAGATGTTTTGTTTTTTTGTCCAGTTAAAAAGGTGTTTTCTGATCCTTTTGCCTCTAATTTGTTCCCAGATAATTTGTTCGTATTAGAGCCTTGAGCTTTGTTATGTTCATTGGTTGCCCTAAAAGCTTCGCACCTGTTTCTCAATCTACTCCATGTGTAGCCATAAGCCTCGCAAGTTACTTGGTTTGCATTACAATCATTTGTCCCGTTAGTAAAAACTACTGCTCCGTTTTCTCTAATCTCTTTTGGTTTTATTCTATGTCCTTTTTTATACTTCATGATAGTAAGATAAATTCAACTTTAGCAAGATCGCCACTTTTGTAGAGTATTTTATTTACTCTGTATTCTCTATTTTTTATTAGCACTACGTCCCAGAAATCAAATTGCTGTATATCTGCAGGAGTTAAATTTACTTTTAGCTCTAGTACTCTTGTATCTGGATTGTATAATTCATTATAGTACGGTGCATAATAGATGTTAAATAAGTTATCTACTGGCGACACTCCAAGTGGTTGGACTAAGGGGCACTCGCCAAAATTAATGTCTTGTGTAGTAGAGGTGGTAGGGGTTTCTGATAGATGTAAAAATTTTAAATAGTCTGTTTTTCCAGAAAAAGCAGGAGAAGCTGATTGTGGGTCGCCACTATATGTTCCAGAAGCTATTGTTTCTATTCCGCAATCCAATAAGATGCGTGGCTTGTTTTCATAAGGAGTAAATTCTGTTCCTTCGTCATTAGCCGAATAAATATGCGGTATAACAAAATCAGGAAAAATGTCTGCTAAAGGTGCCGCCATTGTAGGGGCAAAAGGTTTTGCTTCTATTTTCTTTTCGCCTGTTAAGACATCAAAAAATTGGCTACCTGCTACAAACTCTTTTGTTCCGTACCAATAGCCACCGAGTGCTGCTTTATATTTTTTTAGTCGGTAATCTTTGTCGTCATCAGCATAAGTAAAGCTAGTCCTCTTTGGTATCTTATTTAGAGGTTTGTGTTTGATCTTTGTAATATCAATTTTATTTGTCCAGTCCCATCTTACGGTATCTGTATTCGTTAAAAAGACATCTCCGTATGGTTCTATAATTAAAGTGTCTGGAGTTACCTTGTCTTGTATAGTAACTAAATTGAACATTGTTTTAATGCCTTTCCAGAAATCGTATTGGTTCATCTGCCCTCGTAATCCTCCAAGTAAAACAGATAGCGAAGTTCCTGCACTCGTTACTCTAAATCTTGCGGTACTTTCTCCAATGTACGCACCTCCTCCAGTAGTAAAAGAAACTCCTGTATTTATTGATTGTTCCCAGTGAGCAACACCTCCAGAAGATGCCGCTTCAAAATATAGTTTGTCCCCTGCGTCGAGTTGAACATTAGAAGCGAATAGAGCGCTTCTGCCTACAAAATAGGGGTTTGGCATAGTATTCGATCCAAAAGTGCAGGCGAACCACCAATGTATCGTATTAAAAGATAGTTGCACAGGGGGGTTAACTCCGTCGTCTTTCATTAATCGAAAAACGCCTGTACTCATACTATTGCACTTGTCTCTTTTTAATTTTAAAGTTGCATTTACTTGTACTGTTGTGCCGTCATAAAGAGCTACAAACTCTTTTGCTACTCCGTCCCAATATAGCCCCATAGTTCCTGCAGGGTTTTCGTTATCTAGGTTTGGGTAATCCATACGGTTAAAGTTTCCGTCCATAGGGTATAGGAAAGTCCCTGCCGCTCCTCCTGATCCGCTAGGGTTTGGTGTTCCCTCATCTGTCCATGCTGCAGTAAACTCCTCTTGTAAATTACTTTCTTCGCCGCCCCAGTTAAAGTCCATGTATAAGTCTGTAAAAGCAGAGCTATTTAAAAAATTACTTGTGTATCTAAAAGGGGTTGCCTCAAACATTTTATCTAGTAAATATTTGCAATTTATAAAAGGTCTAAAAGCCTCCTCAAGTCGGTTCATGTGAATATCGGTTCCCCCTAGTAATTCGTACGATCCTGTCCAATTACAGAAAGGGTATTTTAATACATGGGTTTTTGTCACTCCATTTGCAGGGGTATATGCATGGCTTGAAGTAGAAAGGTTATTAGATAATTCTAGTTCTCCAGTAAAGCTATTTTCTACGTTATCAATATCGTAGTCATGTTCTAGTTCTGCTAGATCTAGTTGGCTTATTGTTGCTGATTTTAAATAGTCACAAAACGTAGTTGGTTCTGAATAGCAATTTACGTTGTAACTTATTTCTCCCTTGTTTTCTGTTATGTCATTTAGTTTTAAAAATCCTTCAAAAATTAAAACGCTATCGTCTTTAATTACGCATTTAGTTCTAGAAAAAGGGTTCCATACAAAAGGGTCATGGTTTTGTGTTCTCGTTACATCAAAATAATGTGAGAAAATTCTATTGTTTCTTTTTGTTGCAGGTAAGCTGAAGGACTTTGAGTAGCTTGCAACCTTCTCTGCTACATTTGTAAAGTTATCAACTGATAAATTAAGAGGTATAGCTTCGTCTTTGTATAAGTCGCATATTACTTGTCCGTCATATAAATCTGTTATAGTCACAGATTGGTTTGGTGGGGTATTAATATTTAATGAGCTTATCTTACAGGAAGTTGATGTCGTGGCAATATATGATATGAGTAAGCACTCTGTATCTGAAGCCGCCGTAAAATCTTGGTACAACTTTATTTGTGATGTTACAGGATTAACTGCAACAGGGTTTCCGTAATAAGTATTATTGGTTGTTAGTTTCCAGCCAGATCCATTTGGTTGCCCTCCTCCTCCTAAAGTACACATATTTCCGTTAGCGGTGTTCATTGTATAACCAGTAGTAGGGTTTTCTGTCCAACAGCCACCAGGTATAGAGCCGAAAGATGGTCCCATGCCTATGTTACCAACTCCTGCGCTTTCTAAAGTCATTGTAACTCTGTAAGTTTGTCCAATAACTAGATTGTTTACTACTGATGTTAAAATGGTATTAGATTGTGTGCCAGATTGTTTTCCACGTAACTCAATAAATCCTGCTCCTGTTGTTATACAGTTAGGGTAATTTGTGCAATTAGTGGTAAAATAACCTGCCCATTGTCCAATCGGTGTGGGGTAAGTTTCTAGTACTGATAAAATATTTATGTATCCAGAAGTTACAGGCACTTGTCCATTTGTTAGTGCAAGCCCAGAGTTAAAGTTAGGGTCTCCTAGATATTCGACTACGCCAGCTCCTCCAGTATTTACTGTGGTATAGTCAGCGTAATAGCCGTTATAGACTTGTGGGTATAATATTAATTGTACTGCCATTATGCTGTTTGTATGTTACTTTGTTTTCCCTTCTCTATTTCTAATTTGTATTGTATTAATCCGTCATTAGCTCTTGTCTTTTTTACATAACTTGATGTTTTAATAATTACAGGTTCTATGTATTTATGTATGTATCGTGCCGTTCCAGTAGGTACAGGGTTATTAGAGCTAAATTTATTTACTATGTAAACGTCTGGGCTTTCAAATAATTCCTTTAGCCAGTTAGCCGTTTCTTCATTTATGTAATCTGAATTAAGTGACAAGCTTTCTGTTGATTGTATTTTATAAACTTTCTGTCCTCCTAAGTGGTCATAAGGTCTGTAATATTTTTCGTTCCATGTTCCAGATAGTTGTGTGTAGTTTCTTCTTTTAACTTTTGATTTTCTTGTAGTTTTTAAATTAAAAGTAAAATAGTCCCAAGCTCCTAGTCTATTTAGCCATGCTAGTCGTATTGGTTCATATCCTCTACATGCTTCATCTATTAAATTAAATCTGTATGTATAGCTTATTTGTTCCTCTTCAAGTCCCTCCATGTGTACTGTATAATAAGAAGTGCCAGCAGGTATTGCTGCTTGCCCTTTTATGTTGGCAGGTCCTACTCCTGTATAAATTATAAAACTGCTGCACTCTAAGGTAGGGCATAAAGTATTTGCTCCTCCGTTTGCATGAGAGTTCCCTAGTGTAGAAGATCCGATTTGCACCCCTGAGCTATTATAAAAAATAGTTTTTCTGCTTACTATATTATTATTTGGTTGTCCTTCTGCAGTTTTAAATCCGTACGTCTCATCAAAGCAATTAAAGAAAGCAAAAGTATGGTAGTCATTTTCAGTAATGTTTTGGACTAAAGGTTGGTTAGTTAGAAATCGTCCTAAGCACTCGCCAACGCCAGACATAATGTAGTTGCCAGATCCATTTTCGTAAGAGCCACAACCTCCTGTTGTATCGTCTAAATTAAATCCAAATGCTCCGAACCGCCCCAATGTTAAAGGATCTTCATTTGCTAGCACTCCGTTCCATACTAAGTTTATTTCTCCTATTGTTTTTTCTGCAGGATCTACTTCAACAATTTCAGTAGTGGTATTTAAATATTCTACGTTAAATTCAATAAGGTAATAAGTAATGTTATCCTTATTAGTGCAAAATTGGTCAATTAAATGTATGTGGTGGGGGTCTTCGTCATTAAAGTTTTGCCCTTTAAATTGTGAACCTGATCCTGCTGCAGTAACACAAGGTAATGCAAATTCCCTGCCTAAGTGCTGTGGTTTTACATAGCTTTCTAATACAGGTCTAAGGTCAAACATGCCAACACCTGCATTGTTTGGGCTTGTTTTTAGAGTAGCCACTAAATTTGTAGGGCTATTAAATGCTCCTATTATTTCTCTGCTTACATAAACTGAAGCTATAAATTTTACCTGTGTTTCATTTAAAACAATCGTAGGCTGCTCAACTGTATAAATAGTTTCTTGTGAGGCAGGGTGTGTTCTGTATAGTGGGGTTTGTAATATTGTTATTGCCATTTTATTTTGGTTTTATCTGCATTATGCTATTTGTGAAATCCTCTTTAAATGCTACTAATAATTCTGCAGGAAACTTCATTAAATTAGTTCTTAGTGGAGCAGTATAAAATTCTATGCCTTCAATTCCCTTTCTGTATATACTTCTTGCTATTAAAAACTGCAAGCTCTTTCTTGGTATAAATCGTCCCTTCTCGTCTCTTGCTCCTTTTACTTTTTTTACGATCCATTTGTCTAAAGCACTCATTGGTGGTCTTTTGCTAGAGTAACCTTTTACAACTCCAGAAACTCCATGTACGTTTTTATAGGTTTGTTTCCCAGAGTAGCTTTTACCTCGTACCACTCCTCCAACGCCAGAAACTCCTTTGTCAATATACTTGCCATGTGGTGCGCTTAAAAATTTAACAGAGTATATGCCCTCCTCGTCTTTTGTTAAAGAATATTTTATGCTCTGTTCTAATTTTCCAGAGCTGCTTTTCTTTTTAACATTTTTCTTTGCTGCGCTTACTACTCGTTTCGCAAAATTAGTTAAATACCTTTTTACTGCTATATCCTCCATTAAGCACTTGCTATAAAAATTTCAACTTGTACGTCAGTTGTGCTTACAGGTTTTACCTCAATAGCTGATAAGTCGTTTGTCATACTTGCCATAGCAGGGTCGCCGTCTGCTTCTGCTACTGCAACATCTGCTCCCTGAAATAAAATGTGTGAAGCCCCTGCCGTTAGTCGTACTTGATAGTTTGTACTGCTTGTTGTTATTATACCTACTACCAACTCTTGTGACGAACTTAGGTTTGTTACTCTTACATATCTAACTTGGTCTAAGTCAATAGCGCTTTCTGCTGCGTGGTTAGACGTATTAAATTCTGCTATTGTAGTTATTTGTGAGTGTGAGCAGGTTACTACTCTTTCAAAAGTATCTATAATATCTGTAACTGAGTATGTATTACTTGATCCTCTTGTCGCTCCATTTATTTGTACGCTTTCTGAAATTGTTGTTGTTAGTGTTGCCATGTTTTATTGTTATTTAATATTATTATTGTGTGCAATCGTCTGTATTATCAAATGCCGTATTGCATGTATTCATGTTATGTTCAACTATTACAGGTAGATCAGTTACCCAGCCTGTCACCGAATTGCTAAATCGTTCGACAAAGGGCTCCATAGAAAAATCGCCCTCCGTCCAGTATCTTATATCTGTTCCATGAGTTTGGTTGTATGATCTTAATTTCTCGCCATTTCTAAATTGAGTGATTACGTCAATCATTATTTGTAATGTATCTGATAATACTTGTTGTTCGTTACTCTGGTGGGGCTCAACTAAATCCATGATAAATAGTTGGTAATTCATTGTTAAGGTATTTTCTCCTGCTACTACGCTTACAGGGTTGACATGAAAGTAAGGGTAAAAAGTATTTTTCTCTAAGTCAATTTCCCAGATGTCCCCTGTACTAACTCCGTTAATCATTAAATGGTTGTTCGCAATACAAGTAATTGTTTCAACTACATTGTTGTACGTTTTATAACGCATGCTATCTCTTGCGACTAGCTCTGTTGTAGATGTACTAGTAATTGGTCTTTGTGGCATTTCTTTTTATTTTATGTTGTTCATTTAAATCTGTTTCATAACTAAGCCAAGTTAAACATGTATATAAATCCAGATTTGTTATTCGTTCTAAATTTATTATTTCGCCATTTGTCAAGCGATACATAACACCGAACCAGCCCCAACGTTCGGCAAAACTTTCATCTGTTAATCCTCCTTCGTCTCCTTCCGTAACTTCGCCGTCAAATACAACGGCAAAATTTTCAATAGTTCTTTGCCTAAAGTCCAAAAAAAAACCAGAGCATTTTGCACATCTGAAGCTTTCATTTTTTTAAACTTCTCTGCCCTCAATGCTTTTGTTTTTGTGTCATACGTTTCAATAGAGTATAGCTTCCCTTCTGTGTCTACTATTGGTCTGTATAGTACTGCCATGATTTTATGCAAGTCTTTTTCAACTCCGTTCTGTATATGGTTTTCTAAGTCAGCATATTCTCCTAAAGTAACCTCCTCTAGGTTAGGGTGAAATCCATACTGCTCGCCGTCTATAGTTATTTTGTCTTTTAGTTTAGTGCTCCCCTTTTTTTGTACCTCTGTAATTTTTTCTAAAATTAGTGATACGTCTTTTAAGGTTAGTTCTTTTATAAGACGTTTAGGCATGTCGGACAAAGCTGAAATGCTATCAACTGCTTGTTTAGTTCTTGTTTTTTGTTTTTTTTCTCCTTCTACTAATCTGCTCCATGTCTCTAGCGTTACGTCGTCCCAAGAATTAATTAAGTTGTATTTTTCGTTTTTACCTTTGTTATTTACAGTTATGTTCATATTAGTTAATAGAAAAATTTAATAATTAGTTTAAAATCGCTTGTTTTTAAAAAATAAGCTTATATTTGTCCAGATTATTAATTTAGATTAGCCACTGCACTCTTTCCTATTCCTTGTCGTAATACTTGTTATGTGTGGTGGCTTTTCTATTGCACAAAATATTTTCCGTAAGTATGATCCACTTCATAAAACATACGCATAGCCATAGCATCTGAAAAATCTGGGCTCCTGCCTATTATTTCTTTTATAATTTCTTTTGGCACCATTTGTAGCTTAGTATCTTTGTCTGCATTTTTTGATCTTACCTGTTCAAGTTCCTCAATCAAATAATTACGTATTGTTATATCCTTGCATTGTATTCCTATCTGTGCTTTGTTAATCATATCCGCCAACTTGTAATAGCATTGTGTTTTAAGGTTTTGATAGTTCTCTGCCTTTAATGGTCTTGAGTTATTGACAAACCCTTTGCAGCGTAAATAGTCTTTAACACCTCCGCCAACTCCGTCCTCGTCTACGATTATGTTTGTTAAATTTACTTGCTCGTTTTTCTGTAACTCTTTTATTTCTTCAACTATCTCGTTAATAGCCGATTTGTCTATGCTTTTAATTTTAGTAATATTTAATCCACTCCATAGCATTATAACTGTTCTGTCACTTCCGAACCTCGCTACGTCGCATGTTATGTATTTTTCTCCTTCAATTCCTTTGTTATCAAATAAACGTATTATGCTATCGTAATTTATTAAACTATCTTTCGTTGCGTCATATTCCCAGTTGCCGAATAACAACCTTTGTTTGCTTAATTCGTCTAAAGTTTCTAATTGAGTTTTGTAATGTTTGTCTATGTACTCATTGTCATCAACTAAGGATTGTATAAATTTTCTGTGTGGTTTTATTGTTCCTTCTTTTGATGGTTTATAGTATTGGGTATATGTCCAATTTTTTGCAGGGTTACAAGTCATTAAGAGTTTTGGTATTATTTCATAATGATCTAGTTTGTATCTTA
>VTLG01006391.1_pt1 | contig 15824 bp, 18 predicted proteins | sample 4694571 | NCBI WGS metagenome assembly VTLG01 (sample SAMN12604809, study PRJNA352737) | marine metagenome | biome: ENVO:00000447; feature: ENVO:00000209|ENVO:00000569|ENVO:01000036; material: ENVO:00002151; isolation source: viral sequences binned using virsorter ...
ACATGACCAAGGCTGGACAAACCTTATGGCCATATCATAAGAACCATCTTGATTTACTGTTGATTTTGGAAGTGCAACTTTTTTCTTTTTTGCAGCTCGTTCTGCTCTTCTTCTTTCTTGTCGTGTACTCATACTGTCTCCACCATTAAAGCTTCGCCATAAAGATCTTGCATTAATTTATTTAATTTATCTTTGTTTGGTATTTGTAAACCATCGACACAATTTTTAATCACACTCATAGTATCTTCAACATCCTCCATACTTTCAATGTCATCTCCCAAATCTTCAATATCGAACATATTATCGATTACTGAAATATGTCCAACTCCTGCATCTAATAATTTATCCATCAATGCTTCAAACATATAAGAATTTTGTCTTTTTTCAATTATTATTTTCACATAGCAGTTTTCATATTTCGACAAATCTCCGTAGTCTTTTTTTTCATCACTATAGTAAATTTTATGAAACATAGAATAAGGATTTTCTACAAACTCCACTTCCATTGTTTCGGTATCGTAAATGTGAAATCCTCTTTTATCGTTGAAGTCACTCCATGTAATTTCATATGGATTACCAAGATATGTAATATTTCCTGTAGTGGATCGATGATGAAAATGTCCAGAAAAAACTTTATGAAAAGCCTTAAACATTGATTGCGAATGTCCATCTATTGCAATAGAACCTCTGTGCTGTTCAATACCTTCTATTTGCAAATGACCAAATGCAATTGGAGCCCTAGTCTTTTCTATCAATGTTTTTGTTTCGTCTTCATTATCTGCACATATCCAAGGCAAAAATACTGCTGTGTTTTTTCCATCCAAAGATACTTCAGTTGGTTTATTATAAACTGTAATGCGAGACATACCTTTTGTCAATTCATGCATAGAATTAACTGCAAGAGTATTCTTATAATAAATGTCATGATTACCTACAATAATTTCCATATCGCAACCCATTTCTTCTAATGGAGTAAACAATATTTCTTTCATCGAATTGAGAGTTTTAAAATTGATAAATTTTCTTCTATCAACGACATCTCCCAAGTGAATTATTTTTTTAATATTTCTTTCTTTCAATGTAGGAAAGAATATATCTTCATAGAATTTTTTAAAAAAATCATTGAAGAGTAGACTATCATTTCTAGCACCAAAATGAGTATCAGTTATCAATGCAATCTTCATGCGTAAGCCTCTTCCATAAATTCTACAAGAGGTGATAATTTAGCAAGAGTGTTATCAACCTCTGGTTTGGGTTTTTTCTTAGATTTTTTCTTTTCCTCAAATGCATGAATGAAATCGTATATACTAGCACGTTTATCTGCTGTCATAGGTGATGCACCAGATGTAACACTTGCAGACTCTTTTGCTCCCATTGCTTCCATATCAGAGTTTTCTTCTAATGAACTAAACTCATCCATAGTTTTGTATTTTATATAAAGTTGTTTCTTCTCTTTTTCAATTCTTCTAAGGAATGCGTAATATATGATTTGAGTAAAATATGCGAATGGATTTGTTGATTTTTCTGGATTGAAGTTACTTGCGTACATCACGCAATTTTCAATTCCATCACTTACCATTTCTTCCCGAAATGCATAATTTATAAAGTTAGGCCGATGAGAGAGTCTTTCTGCTATTTTCAAAAAACACTCTCCTGCATAATCTGGTATTTGAGGTGGTTCTATTTCATCATCTTTTGATTTCAAGTACTTTTCACGATAATCTCTCATAACAACTAAGAATTTTTCATTATCTACATAATGCTGTTTTTTCCTTGCCACGAATATCCTTTCTACATTAATTATATAATCATATTATATCAAATTCAATCAATAAAGTCAAGTAAAAAATTAATATGAAAAAAACTTGACAAAACTAAAAATATATGTTATAATTAGTCTGTGACGTTTTAAATGAAAGTATATACTTAGTTTAATAACATATCTTCTTTATCTAAAGGAACAAATTCTTCTTTTATTTCTCCTACCTCATTTAAAATATCTTTATATATTTTAAGCATTTTAGGTGAAAGATTTGTGATTGTTACAATATATTTTGCAGATACAGGAATCACTTCGTCTTCTGTAAATGGAATCCATTTTGTAAATCTTACACCTTCCTCCCCATCTTTATCAGTAACTTGAGATATTTTTATAGGATGCTTGAAATTAAAAAATCCACCCTCTGGCTCCATGTACATGGCTAGGATTTCTTCTCCACTTGCGAGTTTAACATATTTAAGAGGTGCAGACATATTATCCTTTGATTGGAATTGTATAAATGTGGTATGGAAATTTTTCACTTGTATAGATTTTAATTCTTTCCATAAAATGATTTAGGGTGTAATTTTTTCTCTCTTTATGTGTAAGGTCATCTGCTATGTCATATAAATTTGCAGATTTTTTTGTGTCAGATGTTCTTAGTCCTCTTCCTATTGATTGCAAGTTTCTTATACGAGACTTAGAAGGAGAAGCGAAAACGATGTTATGAAGATTCCTAATATTGATGCCAGTACTGTATACACCATAACTAGCGCATATGACGGCATCTCTTTCTTGTTCAACGATTGATCTAATTTGTTCTCTTGAATCTGCATCTGTTCCTCCATAAACAAAGAATACTTTTCGTGAGGTATCTATTTTATCTCTCAACATTTCATGTAGAATATTTCCATGTTTTTCTACTAACTGAAATAGGACTAACGAATTTCCAGAAAGACTCTCAACCAGATTACATATGTATTTATTTCTTTCTGTATGACTTACTATGAAATCTATTTCCTCTTGATAATTTAATTTAGAGACAATTGTACTGGCTTCTTTTGAGTATTTCAATACTAGACATTTGATATGAATTTCTGATAAAGTTTTCTTTTTGATCAACTCCTTTGTAGTTGTAACTTTTTTAGTTGATCCGAATAATCCTTCAAGTATCAATTTATGTACTTCGATGTCATCAAGTGTTCCTGTAGTTCCTATTCTATAAGGAGCATTTTCTAGACTCTTCATTATTTTTGTCAAGGATCTTGATTTATATAGATGAGCTTCATCTCCTATCACTAATTCAAACTCTGAAAAGAAATTCTTTTTCTGTTCGTAAAGAGATTGCCATGTAGAGATAACGATCTGTTTGTCTGTTGTCTTTTCTTGTCCTCCAAAAATTTTATGAACTAACTTCTCAACATCAAAATTTTTATCGGCCCGAGCGTATGAATCAAAATCTGAATACATCTGACTCACCAAAGAAAGTGTTGGCACAATCACTAAAGATTTCTTTGGTGAATAATAACGTATTATGTAGTAAATGATAAGAGATTTTCCAGATGCAGTTGGTGAAAGTAGCAGACATCTTTTTCTGTTTATTGCGTGTCTGACTGCATTACTTTGATAATCTCTTAGTTTGTACTCACAAGGAAATGATGTAAGAAACTCATAATAATTTTCATTACTGATTTCTCCATAAGGATCATTCGTTTGATCTATTAACTTATATTCTCTATCGTATGCAAATCTCTGTACTTCTGGTTTGAGTCCATAGTACATTCTACCATTATCCATATTGAAAAGATAAACAAAACCATCCCATTTTTTTCTACGAAACATGGGCATGAACTGATAATCTTTGGGCCGAAATCGAAAGTAGTGATTCAATTCCATTCGCACACTTGGTTCGCAGATAAGTCTTAAATATACTTCATTTTCTTTTTCTACAATTATTTCCACTATCAACCCAAGCCTGCAACAAATTTTCTCCAACTAATTGCATTGTTGATGTGAAAACTTCTATTTTCGATCATAGAGAGAACGGACTTTAGATACTCGACCTTTCCCTCTTGTTCGTTCATTATCTTCTCGGCCTTTTGCAAGACTTCATCTGCTGCAACATAGTGTCGTTCTAATTCTGTTTTAGATAAACGAATATTGTGTTCTGGTGCTTTTCCATTTTTGGAAATAACAACTTCCCATCTTTGCTGAAAAAGAATCTTCCAATGAGTTTTGAGATCACTCATTTTTCGTTTTTCTTTAGAATATATGTTTAGGTATTTTTGATGTACGTTTGGAATGTTCAATGATTCATTATCCAAATCTTTATCATCAATGTGAGAATCTTCTTCCCACATCTTCATAATTTCGTCAAGTTCCATAATTTTAATTATTCAAAAGGTTTCTTATCTCATAATTTGTATACTGAAAAGTAGCGGTTGCTGTAAAGTATTCTAGATCTCCTGCCGAACTATCAAAATCTAGACTAGAAATAGAAATTGGAAATGCTTCAAAAAAATGAAATTCCATTTGTGCATTCATTGCACTTGTTAATATTGAAAGAACGATGGTTGAAACTGTACCACCTCTAGGAGTGAAATCTGATTTTGCTTTGAGTGATTTAAATTTATCGTGTCCTTCTGCAAGACCCAATGCGATAATACGATCATATATTTCAGTCCAATTTTTCAAATGTTCATCTACTATAAATCGAACTTCTAATGTCTCAAAAGTAACTTTAGATCCTGCATACTGTACAGTTGCGAAAGGATTTGCAATTTCAATATTAGGAATAGACACGCCAGGAACATTTGCGGCCTGACAAAACCATGTCAGATGTGGTGCATCCTCAATTGCCAATCTAAAACTGATGTTAGATAGGTAATTTAAATTGTCTGGTACTTTATTTGCGGCAGCCATAGTATCCTTTCATACTACTATTTATTCAACATTTCTTCAAACATTTCATAACTCATGTCCTTGCCCACAAATACAAACTTACTCTCTGGATTTTCTTCTTCTATCAATTTATGATTTTTCAGAAATGTCGTATTATCTTTTTCGTGAAATTCATTAACATTTGATCCAAGATATATTCCAGAACTTGTTTGATTTAGATAGTAATCAAATCCTACACAATAAAATGTTTCTCCAAAGTTATGTTGACAGGCCAAACGTAATGCAACTGCATCTGTGTTCCAATCATCATCCCACCATTCAATATCTTCTATCAAATCAGATGAGTCTACCCAAATAAAATATGATACTCCTTTATGAGAAAAATTAACGAAATTTTCAGTTTTGGGAGAATTTTCACCTATCTTCATTCTTGAATCTACAGTTAGACGAAGCATATCATAGTTTGTACTTGGAATCAAACCAAATCCTCTGAAATAACATTTATTTTTTCTGGTGTGTTTATTCGTAATTAATTCCAACTGTGCATCTATTTCTTGACATACCAAATGATCTGGCATATATTTTCGATAAACGAAATCGCAGCCATAGGTTAAATGCGTATCAAATAATTTTGGATTTACTACAAACTTGGATTGACCATTACCGATTACTATTATCATAATTCCTCACTAGATCAGTACAAACAAAAAAGGGAGAGAATTTCTTCTCTCCCTTTGAAATCCCTACACTATGTAGGTCAAGAATTACATTAAGTTGGAAATACGTGCTTTCCTGTAATACTTGTTCAAGTGAGGATTAGACCCAAGAACACCAGTTGTCCTACCTGTTGATGCACTTGCATTTTCAGCAAATGGATTTGCAACAATACCATATCTGGTCTTGAATGCAATTTGAGGTTGGAAACTTGAGGAATCAACTGCACGAACCATTTGCAATGGAACGTATGGGCAGTAGAAAATTCCAGCATCCATAGGTGAATCACCCTTGTATCCTACTGTGTAATATTCTGCTGCGTTTGCATCAGAATATGGATCAACATAAACTTTATATCGACCATTAAGAACACCAGCAAAAGTTGTTGATGCTGTGTCTGTGTTAAGATCTGTGCTCATTGCAGGAGCATAGTCTAACAGTCCTGCCATTGAGAGTGCAGATGCAACATCACCAGAAGTCAAGATAATATTACCTTTTCCTCTTCGTGTGTCACGACCAATTTGATTGGCATCTTTTTCGATCTGCATCATCAATCCTTTGAACTTCTCAACCATCCAACGTCCATTGGAGTCTGTGTCAAGGTCAAAGATACCAGCAGTAGTTGTTCCGATTTGGGCACCGACTGCGGCATTGATGTAAATCTTACGAACAACCTCACGATTGATCTCTGCAAGAATTTCACTTGAAAGAATGTTAGCAAGTTCTGCTTCTGCATCCAATCCGTGAACAGCACGTAGATCTTGTGCAAGTTCCATTGAATAAGAACCTTTAAGAGCACGTGTTCCTGCTGCGATGGAAACCTTCTCGATTGTGAAGGACATTTCACCGGCTACGTCAGCCTCACCACCTGCTGTTTCAAGAGCACTTGATGCGGAATATTCGTTTCCAGTTTCACCTGTTCCATCTGTACCTGTGATCAACAAGCCAGGTGTTGTAACATTATCGCCGGAAGAGTGTCCTGGCGTTCCAGATTCGGAATCTTCACTATCTGGATTGACGCCTGGGAATTCGTTTCCAGACTGATCGTTAATTCTACTCTTGAGAGCAAAGATCAAACCAGTTGGGCCGGACATTGGTTGAACACCACAAACATCGTATGCTACGAGTTGAGGCATTGCACGGCGAACCATACTGATAAGAACTGGATCTGCAAAGTCGATACTTGCATGGGTTGGATTTCCTGCTCCACCCGAAAAATCGGCAGCAGTAGTCATACCCTGTAAAGTTGTTGCTGTTTCCGACAACAACCCTCCACCTTGACTTATTTGTTGGTCAGCAATATATTGCTTTTCAACATTCTCAAGACAGATAGCAGTAACTGCTCTTTTATGAGCATCCGTGATCTTAGGAAGATCTGGATGATCTAAAACAGGCTCCCACTTTTTGTTTACTTGTTCTGAGAGTTGCATTTTAATAACTCCTATTATTGTTAAAAACTAAAAATTAAAATTTACTTACGAGCAATTGCTTGACTGTAAGCTTCCATGATGTTATTCATCTTAGGAGTTTCCTGTGGGGAATCTTCTGAGACAACATCTTTCTGTTCAATATTTTCATCCTGTTTGACTTGATTAGGGAAATAACTTTCCTTAATCGTTTTTACTTTAGACTCAAAATCTTCTTCATCAAAAGATACACCTTCAACCAAAGATTTCAACTTTTCAGATTGCGTGTCAGCAAGATCTGAAGAGACTTCTTCTAAGATTTTATTTTTTCGGTATTCGTTGAGTTCGTCTTTTGTCTTGACATTCTCTTCGATTTGAGTATTTAACTGACCTTCAAGTTCTTCGACTTTATCATAAAGGCCTTCAACAATGTCAACCTTTTCGTCTGGAACTTCAATATAATGTTCAGTAAACAGATTCTTTAATCCACCCATGAACTCTTCTGTAATTTCACTTCTAAGTGAATTTTCGAGTGCAAGTTCGTTTTCTCTCATCCACTCTTCAACAACGTAGTTGAGGTATCCGTCAACTTTTTCAGTCAACTCATCACGGAATGAGATAATCTCTTCTTGTAGATCTGCTTGAAATTCTTTTTCAAGTTCGTCAACTTTAACTGTTGCAACTTCCATCACTTTCTGATGAACTGCAGCTTCAAAAATTGTCGATGCTTTTGATTTGAATTCTTCTGAAAGCTGTTCTCCGTCAACCAATGCATCAATGTCTTCTTTAACATTAATTTCAGGCATTGAGATCTTCATTTTCTTTTTCTTTTTACCGACTGCTTGTGAGTCATCATCTGGTTTTGCAGACATTGGATCGGCACCACCAATATCTTCTGCTTCAGCAACTCCCATAAGATCTTTCCACTTTGCGGAAACTTCTTCTTTCTTCATGCCGTTGACTTTATCAAAGAGTGCTTTGATCATAGCAGACTTTGTAGAAGGAACTTGTAGTTCCTCTTTCTTTACCTGCTCTTCTTCCTCTTCTTCGTCATCGTCATCGTCATCTTCGTCATCTTCGTGTGCCGCTTCAGACTTTGACTTTTCAGAAAGCTCTATTTCGGGTTGCTCTTGTTCTGGAGCTTCAACAAGTTCCTCCTGTTCAGATTCTTCCAGAACTTCTTCTTGATTTATGTTTTCTTCAGTAGCCATTGAAACTCCTAAAAGTTGTGTAGTTTGTTACTGTTAATATTTATAAAATCATAGTTTTGACAATAAATTTTTAAACTCATTTAGTTTTACTTCCTCAAGTCGTTTGGAAGGAGCATTTTGAATATTATTCCTTGCTCGTTCAACATCTTGTGCTTTGAGTAATCCATTATCCCAAATCCACTCTACACCTTCCATAATACCTTCAACGAAAGCATTAGGAGCAGAAGGATCTGCAACAATATCTGCAGCAGTTGCAAGATAAAAATCATTTTGAACCACTTGCGCTTTTTTCTCTGGTTTCAAAGTTCCCATTCCTCTTGAAGAAACTCCTAACCTTGCACCCTCATCTATTAAACTTTTTACAATTTTACCATTTGGTGTATCAAGAATCTTTGCTCTTCCCACAAAATTCTTTCCCTCTTTTTTCAGAGATTGAATCATGTGTGATGCACGATCAAGATTGACAGTTGGGCCATCTGGATGTCCTAACTCACCAAATGCACGTTTAGGTTCTACATATTCAGATACATATCGGTCTACTTCTTTCTCAAGAACTTCCAATGGATAGATTCTTCCATTTTTGTTCTTTCTTTCCGACTGCATGAATATACCTTCAATGAAATATTGCTTGGGTTTATTCTCTTCCTCTAGCAACTCATAATTTACGGCTTCTTGTAATTCGCAAATTAGTTTCATGTTTCCTACCTTTGTACGTTTTCTTGTGCAAAATCCATAATAGTCATAAAACCTTTTGTATCTTTATTCATGTCTTTTCGCACTTTTTTTTGTTTAGAACTATTTAGGGAGTCAAAAGTCTTTATTATCTGTTTTGCAGAAGCTGGATCTATTTTATGAGAAGATCCAGATTTAAGTGTAACATCTGCTTCTTTTTTAGACTTTGCAATTTTCCTCAATTGGTCGATTACATCCCCTTCAAAAATTTCTATTTTTTCTCTCTCTACTACTTCCAATTTAGTAGAGTAACCGATAGATTCTCTAAATTCTTTAAAAGTTTTCATTAACCTGTCCATCCAGAATCTTTAGAAAATTCTATCATGATAAATCCAGTTGCATGAACACCTACACATTCAATGTCTGCTGAAGTTGCAGTTGTATTTGTTGCATTGTTATTAATTGCAGGAGTATCATAATATCCCGATCCTGCAAGTCTAATTGCAGATGTATCTGCACTTGCACCCTTGAATTCTATTAATGCAGAACCACTTCCATCTTCACTTACATCTCCACTTACTAATCCCCATCTTATTTTACGAATGTTAAGTTTACATCCGTTTGCAAATCCATTTAATCCATCTGCATCTAAAGCAGTTCCGTTACCATCATGATCGCTAAGATCTAATAGTATAACTACTTTTCCTGCACCACCAGTAGTTTTTCCAGTATCTATAAGTGTTCTTGTTGCGAATGCCATTATGCCTCCATAGTTTCGGCTTCTGTTCCTGCCTCTGGTTCTGCTTGTACTTCTGGTTCAGATGGTACTTCAACCTCAGCTGGTTCTTGTTCTCTTGGTTGGAACATTTTAGCAGAAATTTCTTGTTTTTTAGTTGCAAGATGATCCACTACTTTGTCCGATATTAATTGACCAAATGCATCATTTACTCTTGTTGGTTTGCTCTGCATTGAAAAGTCAATTATGTCTACTGTTTTAAAATCTCTTTGTGTTTCTTGTTCTGCCATTTAAATCTCCAAATTATTATTAATATTTATAAACTTTTGAGAGTGAAGATTACATTTCATCCTCGCCCCCTTCATCGTCATACTCACCAGCGGCCTTTTCTTTTTCGATTTGAGAGTCTATCATTTCAACCTCATCTTGAGATTGTCTAAGAATGTTTTTCCTAAACCATTCTTTTGAATAATATTCTCCCACCAAATCTTCCATATTTCTTGCGAGATCTATTCTTTGACTCAAAGTTTCTTGTTGTTTAAATTCTGTGTAGTAATGATCTTTTTCAAAACGATAATGAACTTTATCCCTTATCTTAGACCACTCTGCAGCAGTCATAATATTTTTTAATATCAATTGTTTTTCCATGATTTCATCAAAAACATGAGAAAAACGTGTTTGTAATTTTTGAATAAATTTACTGAAAAGCAATTCATCTCTTGTAATCTCACTTTCTCTCCCCAAAGAGAAACCAGAGTCAGCCTCTAAACGAGATACAGGAACATGAAGTGCTTTATAAAGTTTTTTCTGAAAAAATTCAACATCATCTAATTGTCCTAAATTTTCTCCGCCTGGAAGTGTGGTAATCTCTGTTCCTCTTCCACCTTCTCTTCGTGGCAACCAATAGTCTTCCAACATAGATTGATGTCTTCGATCATCTTTGATTTCACCAGTATCAGAATCGTAAACTAAACGATTCTTGTATCGTGTCATAATATCACGAATATATTGTTCTGCTTTAATTTTTGGTAAGTTACCTACATCAATGTAAAAAATTCTGCGTTCTGGAGCTCGTGAAATACGATAAATTACAATCGCATCCTCTACCATTTTCAACTGATTGAGTGGTTTGATTGCTTTGTGTAGGTAAGATAATACTTGTTTTTTGTTTGCATTTAGTATTCCAGATGTTGCATATGCAATACTATCACCAGAAATCATGACTCCGTTTCCTGTTTTAGAATCCAATCCTGCTTCATTGTAACTGTACATTGGATTAAGAGAAACTTCTACCTTTTTTTCTGCTACTTTTTCTTGTTTAACGTGTTTGACTTTTTTAATTTTTGTGGAGTCAAGACTTCGTAGTTCTACAATTCCAAGTTGAGGATTGTTTTCATCTATCATTATATGATAGTATATTTTTCCTTCAACATACCATCTTCTAAAAATGTCATGACCATAATTATTAAAATTGAGTAGGTCTAAAACTTTGGTAAATTCATCTCGTACTTTTCTCTTGATAGATTCAGTTAGAGATGTTTGATCTAAAACGATATTAACTGGTGGACTTGTACCATCTTGAACTATTGCTTCGTTTACAATATTGTCTATTGCAATTTCACAATCGGATACTTGAGACATTTCTCTGTATTTCATAATTAGATCAATTTCTGATTTAAATTGACCTTCCATGTCCATGTAGGAGCCGTACGCACCGGCTCCCGATACCATCATCGCACCATCTTCATTTTCTGGAAGAGAGAACGCAGGAATATTTGCGTTAGATTTTTCTTGACTTTTTCTTTCAATTTTGAAACCAAATATTTCAAATGCCATTATTTCCCCTATCCTGTTGTTGTTTCTTCACCGATTATCCACCTATCATATGTCCAAGTACAAGTGAATTCTTCTATATCTTGAGTTCCCCAATCTAAATTGATAGTAGATAATGCAGTAGGAAAAGCACCAATAAATTTATATTTTCTAATTACTTTTCCATCTTTACCAAATTGATTTACCACCATATCCTGCTTATAATCTGCATTTTCACCCTCTTTTTTAGTAGAACTCATTTGTGTATCTCTTGTATTTAGTTTGTGATCTGAGATGAGTTCCATCCATTCTTCAATTGCTTTTCGTATTCCAAAATCTTCATCATTAATTATAGTAGTATCCCAAGTATCAAAAGTACGATCTCCAGCCACTTTTACTGATTTTCCATGATAAAATACTTCGTATGTACCGAGAGTGCTTGAAGGTATAGTTGTAGATTTCACTAATAATTCTGAAGAATTAAAAGATCCAATTTGAGGTGCAGTTATAGGTGAGGGGTAAGAAAGCTCAACTCTGAACAGGGAAGGTCTTGCCCCTCCCTGTGCTAATCCCGATTTGAATTCTGATACTGTGAAAGCCATTCATTTTACTACAAAGATATTATGGAATGTCTAGATCTACAACATCATCTGTAGAAGAAGCAATTCCATGTGTCCAATAATCATATGCCCAAGTTACAGTATATTCTTCTACTGCATCACTTGACCAATCCAAAGGTATTCCTGCAAGTTCAGTTGGCCATAAATTATGAAATTTGTATTTTTGTTTTGGTTCACCATCTGTTCCAAACTGAGTTATAGTTGCAGTTCCCTCTTTAAAAATTCCATTACCAGATACATGATCTCCTAATGTTGATGATCGATCACCATCTAATCTGCCAGAAATGCTCCTCATCCATTGCATAATTTTATTTCTTTGACCAAATGTTTCATCGTTCAAAACTGTAACTGTCCAATTATCAAAAGTTCTAAAACCATTCCATTTATATGCTCTTCCTGCATAGTTTATAGGAAGTGCAGCTATGTTTGCAGCAGGAATAGATGTTGCTTTTACAAGAAGATTTTCATTTTCAGAAAATGATAGACTTGCATCAAAAGAATTATTAATTGAAACTGAAAATAATGATGGTCTTGCTCCTCCACCACCTTTGGACATATTTGCTTTAAAATTCGATACTGTAAATGCCATCTTTACTCCTGTAATCCATTGGTTGCAGCTACTCCTACTCCTTCACTTGTATAATAATTGTATGACCATGTGCAATTAAATGTTTCAATGTCACTTGCAGTATCATAACTTAATGCAATCTCACCAACCGCTGTTGGCCAAATATCTACAAAATGGTATCTTTGCATTATGCTACCATCTTTTTGATAATGTGCAATGGATGCTTGACCATACATGGATGTACTATCCGTAAATGAAAGATTGTTCATGTTACCATTAATCAAGTCCATCCACTTTTCAATTTCATTTCTGACTTGAAATGATTCTGTATTGACAATATCAGTAGATAAGTCTCCAAATGTCATGTCGCCAGGAATTTTAACTGTTCTTCCAAAATACTGCCTCTCAATTGGTGTTACTGTGAGAGGCGGTATTTCAGTTACGTTACAGTACAATTGCATCGATTCTAAACCATTATCTATACCAGTTGGAGTGGCGGTAAATACAAATTCAAATAAACTGGGTCGAGCACCACCAAATTCTAGTGCCGTTTTAAATCCCGATAAGTCAAATGCCATTTGATTTTCTCCGTTAAACTTGTTTTAATTATTTATATCAAACAGCACCAACTACTTCAGAGAACTCCACTCCACTTCGTACAGCAACAAAATTGAGTTGTATAAAGTTGATAGAACGTGATGGTTTAATGAAAATATCTCCCCTAAATTGATTTGAATCAACTACTTGTGAAGTATTATTAGATGCATCACATATTACTCTAAAGTCTTGAATTCCACCTCTTCCTTGAATATCACGCAAGAAAGGTTCGACCATTGACACAAACTGTGAACGTGTAAACTCATCGTTGAATTCAAACAACTGGAATCTTGCTGCATTTGCAATTGCTTTTTCCAGAAGAATGAATAATCGTCTTACGTTGATACGATCAAACGCAGATGGTTTAGTTAATTGTGTTTTATCTCCAAAGAGAACTGTTCCCTCGCCTGGAAATGAAACAACTGGATTAACTTGTGATTGATACAACTTATCACGTTCTGCTTTCTTAGGATTGAAAGGAAGTCTCACAACTCCTTTAATTTGACCCCTTGTAAATCCGCCGGGGCTAAAGAAAGGATCTCGATCTGCATCAGTTCTCGCACAAAGACCAGCAATATCTCCGTTTAAAGGAACAAATCTGAACTTATCGTTATGTTTATCGAACATATGTTTGTAACCAGAATCCATAACTGCATAAGAGGAATTTTGATTTACTGTATCTCTATAATCAATTACGTTATCTGTTGCAGTTGAAGAACTTGTAACTCCTACAACATCTGCTTTTTCTGGTGAGAAGAAGGCAACGCAATCTTTTCGTGATTCTGCAATGTTATTGATAACGTGTCTTACAACTGTAGATCCATGATTTGCAGTCATTATCAATGAAACATCAACATCTTCTGCCGACTTCATTTCATCATATCCACGAATTACATCGGCAGAACTTGGTGCAGTACCATCATCTCCACCTTGAAAACTCAAAGTTAATTGTTGTGATCCGTTAAAGAATTCATTTGTAGTTTGACCAGTTGCGTTTGCAGTTGCACCCCATGCTCTAAAAGTTGCAGACCCCCTTGTTACAATTGTTCCATTTCCTGCATGGTCAATTGAATTAATTGTTGGGTGATCTAACCACCAGATGTAAGATGAAAACTTATTGATGTAATTCTTGTAAAAAACATCTTCACCTTGATCATCTCTTGCACCACTTGCAACTGATAAGTTTGCGTGTGCTTCGATGACTTCTCCTTTAGTTCCTGTCCATTCTCCATCTTCGTCAACCAAAGCAACATGAATTTCATCATTTGCCATATCTCTGTTATCTGCAAAAGAAGATGTTGTTGGTGGGCCTTCGTTAAATGCACCCCTATATTCCCATTCTCTGGCATATGTTTGAGATGATGCGGCCGCAAGGAATTTTTCTGATGTAGTTATTGTAGTATTATTTGTAATAGTTGCAACTCTTTTTGATTCTCCATTAACAGTAATTGTATCTCCGACTTGCATTTGAATATCAAAAAGTGTTCCTGTTCCTGTTACTGTTGTTGAATCAGCAGTAACCGCTACTGTTCCTTTTAGATGACTAGAAGGAGTTGAGAATACAGATCTCTTTAATCTTGTTGCAGTTGTTGCAGAAACATCAGCACTATCGGATGAGTCTAATGCAACAACAGCTGCAGTAGTCGCATTTGTTATTGAGATAACTAAGTGATTTCCTGTTTCGCCAGAAATTTTAATTAAATCACCAACTCTTAGTTCGTCTAAGAAAAGTGAACTTGTACCAGATAGAACACTTGTTCCAGCAGTCCATGCAACTGTTCCTGTGAGGTTTCCATCTGATGCAGCTCTATCACTAGGACAAATTGAAACTTTTAAACTGTTTCCTAATTCTCCTGCCCATTTTGCAAGGAACGGGCCATTGTTTGCAAAGTTAGATACTCCACCACCAATTGCTCCACCTTGTTCTGGATCAAAAGTAGTGAAATAATGTTCTGAATCTCTAACTTGCATTGAAGTATATGCAGCAGTATTTGCGGCACTATTATGTGGTGTGGCAGCATTTCCAACTGTGGTATTCGCAGCACGAACCACGTTTAATGCATTTGAATACGACAAGAAGTTTGCACCAGTAAAAAATTGTTCAAAATTATCATCATTTGGTTTTTGAAATAAATCAACTAAATTATCTTCATCTGTTACCAGAGTTACTTCTTCAATTGGGCCCCAGCGGAATCGTCCTACTAGACCACCAGTTGATGTACCAGCTGCGACTACAACATTGGTTAAGTCAATTTCTGAAGTATTTACGCCTGGACTTACTTGAAAGGCCATATTAATCTCCGTTAAATTTTGTGAGTTTTTTTAGAAAGTATAAGTTACTCTTCAAATATTTATAAATAATCATAATTGATGAATAATATTTAGTGTACTGTAAATATGAAGTTTCCGCAAAAAGCCATTGATAGATTCAATGCAAAGGTAACAAAATCAACAGATTGTCATAATTGGAACGCAGCCAGACAAAAACAAGGTTATGGTATGTTTTCCTATGATGGTAAATCTATGCCCGCACATAGATTCTCTTATCTTCTTCACAAAGGAGATATTCCAGAAAATATGGTTGTTCATCAAACTTGTGAAAATAGTGGATGTGTAAATCCAGAACATCTAGAGCTCCAAACCAAAAGTCAAAACAAAAGAAGTTACAACTCTGTTCGTGTCAGTAAAGAGATGATCGAAAGAGAAAGTGTAAAATATCTCTTTCGATTGAGAAGTGTTAGACCAGATCTGGAAGAAAAAATAGATGCTCTTCTTTTAATGCTAACAATAGATACCAAAGAAGAAGAAGACGATTTCGGTTTTGAAAA
>VTLG01009924.1_pt1 | contig 15823 bp, 6 predicted proteins | sample 4694571 | NCBI WGS metagenome assembly VTLG01 (sample SAMN12604809, study PRJNA352737) | marine metagenome | biome: ENVO:00000447; feature: ENVO:00000209|ENVO:00000569|ENVO:01000036; material: ENVO:00002151; isolation source: viral sequences binned using virsorter ...
CTAACTCATACTCAGTGACTGCATTGTCTTATATGACTGGGTATAGGTATCGTTGTAGGATCGCTGGACCTGTGGGAGCACCCGCAGCCGCAGACAACTCACCATTAGATTCAACAGCTGCAACTCTTACTGTTACTGGATCAGGTAGCGGTGGTAGCACAGATAATAGATTCGATAGTACTCAGTCTACTCTTGATTCTACATTACAAACTTATGATGGCACCTAAATAACACTGTAAAGACTACTATCATGGCAAAGCAAAACCTTAATATCGGATCATCGGCAAACGATGGGACTGGTGACAGTCTGAGAGATGGTGCTATCAAATTAAATAGCGTCATCGATGAATTGTACACCAATCTTGGTAATAATACCAATCTACAAATTAACGTAGGCACTCCGTCTACTGGACAACTACTTAAATGGAATGGTGCTCAGTTTGCTGAGGGAAATTTTGATGCTTTTTCTTCTGATGTAGATGTTAATGGTAATAAAATTGTATCAACAGCAAATGGTGACATAACTATCCAACCACATGGTAGTGGAGATATTAAGTTATGGGCTGGTGGTACGGGATCTGCTTTAACATACATCGATGGTGCTGATGGTAAGTTAAAATATACTAATGCTTTCCCTACTATTGGAGATCTTCCTGACAATGCAACTCATGAAGGTATGTTTGCGTATGTATCTGCTGATGGTGCTGCAAGATATGCAACAAGTGGTGGTTGGAAGAAAATTATAGGTGAAGATCATAGTATTGGTGATCTTACTGATGTAGATATGACTGTTGGAGGTGGACCTTCTGACGGACAGGTGATAAAATGGAACACTGCAACTAGCAATTGGGAACCTGCTAATGATGACTCATCAGGTGGGGGTGGTGGAGGCACTACTCAAAACTTATTTGAAACTATTAATGCTGACACTGGTACAACAACAGCATCTGCTGCTACAGACACATTAATAATCGCTGGTGGTACGAATATTTCCACCGCTATCACAGGAGATACCGTCACTGTTACTATGACTGGTGCTCTTGGAGATGCCAACCAAAATGCTTACGGAATTATAGGAAGTGACTCAGGAAACAAAACCGCAGCCAGTGCAACTGCTACTATTAACCTCATTGGTGGGACTGGTGTTAGTACTGCTATCAATGGAGATAATCTCACAATTACTAATGACTCACCAAATATAGCACAAAATATATTTGCTACTGTCACTGGTGATACTGGCACAACTAATGCTAACACTACAACAGATACATTAACTATTGCTGGTGGTACTGGAATTACCACAGCAGTGTCTGGTGATACATTGACAATAAATGCTGATTCTGCACTGCCATCAGCTAATGGCAACGATAATATCATCTATAACGGATCTAGTTGGGATGCTGTAGAAAGTCCTACAATAGGATTTGATGTTACTTCTAATGGATCATCAGCATATAGATTTGCTGGTGGTGGTGTTAATGCTTCTACAGACGATCCAACAATCTATGTGTATAGAGGATTTACATATAGATTTAATAATATAACTGGGGCAGGTCACCCATTTGCTTTAAGGCAAACATCAGGTGGCACAGCAGTAACAGAAGGTGTTACTGGTAGTGATCAAGGTGTCCAGTACTGGACAGTCCCAATGGCTTTAGCAGCTGGTACAACTTATGTTTATCAATGCACATTACACCCAGCAATGGTAGGAAACTTAACGGTAGTCTAATATGGCAGTAAGAACAGTCCCAGGTAGCGGTGCTTCTATTATCCCAATATTCAATAGTATATTTGGGGTAAGGGATGTTTATGTACAGAGTGGTGGTAGTGGTTATGATGCTAATGATCCTCCTAGACTGAGGATAGAAAATTGTGGCACTCCTATTAGGGATGCTGTATTAAGAGCAGTTATTGAAGGAGATGGTGGTGAGATTACTGCTGTAGAAGTATTAGATCCAGGTGAAGGATATGACCCTCTAAGATTACAAATCCAAGATACTAATAGTGATGGATCTGCTAAAGGTAATATCTACCTGAAAGCAGATGGTTCCGTAGACTTCATTCAGATGACGGTACCAGGTGATAATTATTTTGATGCTAATGCTGCTGTTATAGGTGGTGGTGGATCTGGATCTGAATTGGTACCAGTTACGGGGTTGATTACTAGTCTTGCTATTACAGAAGAAGGTCGTAACTACACAGAGGAAGACGTAAATCTTATCATTAGCGGTGGAGGTGGCCAAGGTGCTACTGGTGTTGCTAATGTCAATCAGTTTGGTCAAGTTTCTTCTATTACATTAACTAATCAAGGTGAATTCTTTGAGACTCCTCCACTTATACAGTTGATTAAAGGTGGTGGATCGGGTGCTACTGCTGAGGCATTCATTAACCTTGGTAAGATCACCAACATAGATCTATTGACAGGTGGTGGAGGATATGTTACACCTCCAGAGGTTATCTTTACTAGAGATACTGATCTTATTCGTGAAGCGAGAAATAGACAGTCATTAAACTCAACTGTTTATAATATAACTGGACTAACCCAGAATGTTAACTCAAGCACAGGTACTTTATTTGTCCAGACTACTGATCCATATGCAGGTTCTGGTAAAATTCTCCTTGGTAGAGAGATAATAAGGTATACAGGTAAACTTGCGGTATCTAATGGTGATGCTTATGATGCATTCACTGGTTGTGACAGGGGTGTTAATTTCCGTTTTGACCAAAAGGTTATACTTGATAACTTACAGGATAATCCTGATACAGGATTGACTGCATATAGTTTCCAAGTAACTGACAAAGTTAGAAGAGTTGTTGAATCTTCAAACAACCGAGTTGCTATTGTATATGACTGGGATGTTGCTCAAAGAGCATTATATCTTACCTTTGAAATTGATGAATTGGCATTCATTGATGGAGGTAGATCTAACGAGAAGTCAACTATAGTTGCATTCGTTGCAGGTGTTGCTGGATCTAGTGGCACTGGTATAGAACCACATGTTTTAGTTGAGGTTGATGGAGAAGATATTATTGCATTTACCGATCCTTTAAGTCTTATTCTTAACAGAAGGTTTGAAGATGATGATGAGGAATATGAAGATGAAAATGGTGTGATGCAACAAGGTGATGGTATTATCGATTTAGTTAATACTGGTACTGAGTATGAAAATCAAATTAATTTAGACGGTGGTATTGCATCATCTAAATATGGTATAGAGGAAACTCTTGGTGGACAAAATACTACTCTATTCCAAGCAGGTGATCAGATATATGATGGTAACGCTAACTCATTAGTCGCTACTATTCAGTCTGCTGGTGCATTAGGTGATGGGGATGCTCATACATCTACTGCTGATATTATTGTTGAGTATTTAAATGCTCAAACATTTAATGCTGATGAAGCATTACTAGGTAGTACTACAGCAATGTCTGGTAGGTCAACTGCCATCGTTAGTGGACCTGTTATTGGTACTAACGAAAATCTCCATACATTATCAATAAAAGATATTGTAGCAAATGATCCGAATTACTTGTGGGCGGTTGGAGAAAATATACAAGGAGCTACATCTGGTGCTGTTGGCAAGATATATTCTGTTGAATATACTAGTGCCGTCAGAAACGAAGATGAATAAACTCGCATAAATAAAAAGAAGGCAATCGTTAACAATGGCGTTACTTACCGACCAATTTAGAATCTTTACTGCCGAGAGGTTTAGAAAGGCACTAGAAGGACCAGATCCTACACAGTCAGACCTGTTGGCAGGTAGTGCTAGAGATCGTCTTTATGTGTTCATAGGCAGACCCCAACCTTGGGATAATGAGAATGCACCTCCAGACCCAGTAGATTCATTCCAAGAATTCTCGGATGACTATTCGGATATGATCTCTCTGAAGAGAGTGTTAGCAAATGACACTATTCAGGTGGTCAGGCGTACCGACTGGATTCCCCCAGAGCAAACCACTGGTGGATTGGGTTACGTTTATGATATGTATCGTCATGATTACTCCTCGACTAAAACTGCATCATCGGGTGCGACTAAACTTTACGACTCTGATTTCTACGTTGTTAACTCGTCGTATCAGACTTATAAATGCATTTACAACGGGACATCTCCTTCTGATCCTAACGGTAAACCTTCTACTGTTGAGCCCACAGGGACATCAACATCTGTTATCACGACTGCTGATGGCTACCGTTGGAAGTATATGTACACGATCCCTGTTGGTCAAGTCTTAAAATTCTTCTCCAATGAATATATGCCAGTGTTGACAGACACTGCTGTTGTTGCTGATGCTATCGGTGGAGAGATTGACACTATCATTATCGGTTCATCTGGTAGTGGTTATAACAATGGTACCTACGAAAACGTTCCTATTAAAGGAGACGGTGTAGGTGGTAGAGTTTCACTTGTTGTAGATGGTGGTCGTATTGCTTCTGCTACTGTTACATCTGGTGGATCTGGATATACTTTTGGTAAGGTTGTGATAGATGAAGTCAACGGTATTGGTGCTGGAACAGGTACTGGTGGATTCGTTGAAGTTGTTATCCCACCATCACTAGGACATGGTGCTTCTCCAGCAACAGAGTTGGGTGGTTTCCGTGTAATGATTAACACCAAGTTTACCTACGATGAAGGATCTGGTGACTTCCCAACTGATAACGACTATCGTCGTATTGGTTTGGTAATTAATCCTAACAAGTTTGGTACTCAAGAGTTAACCTCAGATTTAACATTGAGTGCAACAAAAGCGTCTATATTTGCACCTACGTTTACTGGTAACTTCCAGACAGATGAGATTATCACACAATCTCGTACTGTTGGTGGACAGCAGGTAACAGCAAGAGGACGTGTCATATCATGGAATAGTACCACTAAAGTACTTAAATATTATCAGAATAGAGTTGACGGTATCTTCCCTGAATTTACTGGTAACCTAATCGAGTTTGAAGGCGGTAACCCAATTGTGGGTGCTACTTCAGGTGCATCTGCTGACCCAGACATCAACTTCCCAATTGTTTCAGGATCCTCAACAAGGGTTATAAACAATGCAGAATATGATCTAGGTATGGCATTCACTAATGGTTATGCAAAAGCAGAAGTAGATCCAAACTCAGGTGATGTGATCTACATAGATAATAGAGGTGCGATTACTCGTGCTGGTGACCAGATAGAGGATATCAAAATCGTAATCGAGTTCTAATTCAATGCCACAGAATACCAATCTAAATATTAGTCCTTATTTTGACGATTTCGATAAGGATAAAAACTTTTACAGAGTCTTATTCCGACCAGGATATCCGATTCAGGCAAGAGAGCTCACGACTATGCAGTCGATTCTCCAGAATCAAATGGAGTCGATTGGTCAGCACTTCTTTAAAGAAGGCTCTATGGTCATACCAGGTCAAGTAGGTTATGACCTTCAAGTACAAGCAGTTGTAGTACAACAATCTTTCCTAGGGGTAGATGTTGAGACTTATCGTACCCAGTTAAATGGACAGATTATTGAAGGTATTACAACAGGTATTAAAGCAAAAGTATTATATTCAATCCCATCTACAGAGTCAACCAAGGGATACGTGACTTTCTACGTTAAGTATGTTGAATCAGGTGACACTGTTAGTGGCACATCCCTTAAGACTTTTCAGCCCAACGAGCAACTATTGGCCGAAAATGAGATAACATTCGGTACTACGTTGATTGAGGTTGGATCACCATTTGGACAACTACTACCAGTAGATGCAACTGCAATTGCATCAACAGCATATATTAATGCTGGTGTATATTTCATCAGAGGACATTTCGTTGACATTCCATCATCATATCTTATACTGGATCAATACAGTAACAACCCTTCATATAGAGTTGGACTTGAGGTCAGCGAGTCAATCGTTACGCCAGAAGATGATCCATCACTTAATGATAATGCAGCTGGGACATCAAACTATTCTGCTCCAGGTGGTCATAGGTTTAGAATTAAGACTACTCTCACTAAGAAACCAATCAATGATGAGACCGATAAGAACTTCATTGAATTATTGCGTATCAACAACTCAAAGGTTGAGCAATTTGTTACTCACACAGCATATTCAGAGCTGGAGAGGTCAATGGCAAGACGGACTTTTGAAGAGTCTGGAGACTATGTAATTGATACCTTCAGTGTTAAAGCAAGAGAGTGTCTAGATGATGGATTTAATAACGGTGTGTATGGAGTTGGAGATACAACTCAATCTGGTAATACTTCATCAGATGATTTAGCAACGTTTGAGATATCTCCAGGTAGAGCATATGTTAAAGGTTATAGAACTGAATTTTTAGTACCACAATATGTGGATGCTAACAAACCAAGAGATTTTGAATCAGTACAAAACGCTATCTTAGCATTCCGTTTAGGGCAGATGCTTAAAGTGTATGATGTATATGGATGGCCTGAGCTTAGTGGTGAAGGTGTAGCACAAGCATATCAAACACTTGAGTTGTATGATGATTGGTCTATTAATACCACTAATACTGTTACTGGTAGGAAGATAGGTAGAGCACGTACTGTGCAGTTACAAGAGTCTTCTGTAACAGGTGTTTGGGAACTATGGATAATGGATCCCACCATGTATACTGGTATCAACTTTGCTGCTGGTAACAACTCAGTTGCTATTGGTGATGTGTTAAAAGGACGTACATCTGGAGCATCAGGGTATGTTGGTGACGCAGGTTCAGGTACACACTGTTGGTTAGAGCAAGTATCAGGTGCTTTCTTAAATAACGAGGTTATCGAGCGTGATGGCCGAGTTGTTGGTACACTAGAGGCAGCACATACATTTAACCTAACAGATACTAGAAGTGTATTAGGTAGAGCAAACTCTGCTTCTTCTGGTACTGTAGTATTTGGTGCAAACCTAATGCTTAATGATGTAGCAATCATTGAAGCTACAACTATTACTGTTGACCAAGCATCTAACTCAAGATTAGAAGGATTTAGGACTAAGTTTGCAGAAGACTTACGTCCAGGTGATGTAATTACAACAACTAATACATCTGAAGAAGGTGAGAATACTCTTAGAATTCAGAGAGTTGATGTTGCATCTGGAATTAACACTACCTCTGCCAATGCTGCTACAGGTCAATCAGGATATATCTTTGATTACTTACAGCAACATGCTTTATTAGAAGCAGGTGCTAAGAAAGGTACTGTTAATGATGCTGAGGTAACTTCACTAGCAAGATTACGTCCCTTCATATTCCAGAAAGATTATCAGAATGGTGAATTGACAATTGACGCTCCTAGGACATCGATGAAGTCAATTGCTGATGAATCATTCTTTGTATACAGGACATTTAATAATAAAACTGTTGTATCTGGTGGTGTTACTGTTTCACTACCTGAATCAGAGCAGTTTGCAACACTAGACGATGAAAACTATATCTTAACTATCATTGCTGAATCAGGATCTGCATGGTCTGTTGGTGGTAACCTTAACATTGATGCACTCAATGAAGCAGGTACTCTAACAGTTACCTTCGGTGCTGACAGACAGTCAATCACTATTGATGGTCTAGCAAATGTTAACACTATTAAGTTAACAGCATTGATATCTAAGAATATTGTATCGAAGAAGATTAAGACTGCTGCTAAGATGAGATGTCTTAACGTCCTTCGCACAAGAATTAATAATGACCAACCTAAGTATGGTCTATCATATGGTAACCTATATGGTACTCGTATTGAAGACGAGGAAATTTCATTTGCATTGAATGATGTATATAAAATTCATGCAGTATATGAATCAGAAAATGATAGTGATGCTACTGCACCATACGTTGTATTAACAGAATCTACCTTCTTTGATAACGGATCTATTGTTGTAGGTAAGACATCTGGAGCACGTGCTAGGGTAATTCAATTCATTAACTCAACGTTGAGATTGTATCTTGTGCAGTTGAATGAGATCCCATTTGCTGCTGGTGAGACTATTGATGGCCAAGATGATGATGGTAACGCATTGACTGCTATCATTGACGATGCAGATGGATCTGTAACTAGAGGTAGTAAGGTTGTAACCACTCAGTATACATTAGAAGCAGGACAGAAACCACACTTCTATGATGTATCTAAGATTACAAGATATCCTCAGTATACACCTCCAATCCGTAAACTCCTTATTATATTTGATTACTTCGTACATGAATCATCTGGAGATTACTTCTCATCACAGTCATATACTGGTATATCATATAAAGAAATTCCAACTTATAAACTAGATGGATCTATTAACTTCTTAAGAGATCAAGTAGACTTCCGTCCAGGTGTAGGTGAATTAGCATCAAGAGATGGTACAGTATCTAACCCATTCATAGTAGAATGTGCTTCACTCGACTTTGCTGCAAGAACATTTGATACCTCTGGTGGTGCAGGTGGATCTACTATCTTCGACATACCAAAGGTTAATACAGAGATTCGTATGGACTACTCATACTATCTCCCTCGTGCTGACAAGTTATACTTAACGCATGATAACCAACTTAAGATAGTTAATGGTGTATCATCCGAAGATCTACCACCACCTGACGGGATCGATAATGCTATGTTATTAGCACAGATCGAATACCGTCCGTATGTTTATGATGTAGAAAGAGATATTCTTATTACACCTGAGATTATCCGTCGTTATACCATGAAGGATATCGGTGATCTTGAGACAAGACTAGAGCATGTAGAATATTATACTTCTCTATCTTTACTTGAAGTCCAAGCAGAAAACACCAAGACCTATGACGATAACGGATTTGACCGTCTCAAGAACGGTTACGTTGTTGATGACTTCACAGACCATAATGTCGGTGACGTACTCAGCGTTGACTACAAGTGCTCCCTTGACTTTAAGGAGGGTCATCTAAGACCATCTCACTTTACAACTAACGTCCCACTTCAGTTAAACACAGCAGATTCAGCTAATATAGTTAGGACTGCTGGTAACATGGCATTGTTACCTTGGGATGATCTAGCAATCATTACACAACCATATGCTTCTAGGACAGAGAATGTAAACCCATTCAACGTTTTCACATTTATTGGACGTGTAGATCTTACACCAGCATCTGATGACTGGGTAGATCAGAAACGTATGCCAGCTAGGGTGGAGAATGTAGAAGGAGACTTCTCTTCTGTATCTGCTGATATGCAAGTAGATGGAGATGGATTTGCTCCTATTCAGTGGGGATCATGGAAGACTAACTGGACAGGTGAAACTTTAAAATCTACTTCACAATTTAGAAATAGATCAGGATCATTCAGTGCAGGTGGTCGTAGACTCGGTAGATTGGGTCACGGACAAGGAAGACAGGCATTGTTTGTCCATGAAAGAAGGACTTGGAGGGTTGTTAACAACCAAGCAAGACAGGGTATTAGGACTAAGGTTGTACCTAAGATTGATAAGAGATCTTTAGGTGATCAGGTTCTATCACAGACAGCAATTCCTTGGATTAGATCACGTAACGTTGCATTCAACGTTGAGAGAATGAAGCCTCGCACAAGAGTCTATGCATTCTTCGATGGTGTTAATGTATCTACTTACGTTACTCCTAAAATTATTGAGATAGTTAAGTCATCTACTGCTGATCCTAACACCAACGAAACACCTTTCGTTGTTGGTGAGACAGTTGTAGGTGCTATTTCAGGTTGTCGTTTGAAGGTTGCACCAGCAAATGATGGGTATACAACTGACCCATATGGTACTGGAACTTCTACTTTAGCAGAGTCTTATGCATCTCAAACTCCATTCATTAACATAGATACTGCTTCATTAGCAGAGAGTGTTAACCCAAATTACTACGGTAATATTAACGTCGGTGAGGTGCTAATTGGCCAGACTTCTGGTGCACGTGCAGTTGTTAGAGATCGTCGTCTATTAACTGATAACGTTGGTAGTATAAGAGGTACATTCTTTATCCCTAATCCAGGTAATGATTCCAACCCACGTTGGGCAACTGGATCTAGGACATTTAGATTTACAACATCTGCAACTAATGCTAAGAGTAGTGGTAGTGTAGATTCATCTGCCGAAACCATCTATACAGCAGCAGGTACATTGAAGACTGTTAGAGAAAATATACTTGCAGTTAGAAATGCTGAATTAGTTAAGGATACTGTTTCAGATACTAGACAGGTTATGACCACTAGGACTGAGACTAGACAAATTGGTTGGTATGACCCTCTTGCACAATCATTCATTGTTGATGAAGAAGGTGGTGTATTCTTAAGTGGTGTTGATATATTCTTCAAGAGTAAGGATGCTAACATTCCTATCTCTATGCAGATAAGGACAATGGAAAATGGTTATCCTACTAAGGATATTCTTCCATTCTCTGATGTAACTATTAACCCATCAACTGTTGAGTTATCTGACAACGCAGCTATCCCAACAAGATTTACATTCAGATCTCCTGTATACATTAAACAATCTATTGAATATTGTTTTGTGTTACTGTCTGACTCTAACGAGTATTTGGTATGGATATCACGAATGGGTGATATAGATGTCACAGGTACAAGGACTATATCTGAGCAACCATATGCAGGTGTGTTATTCAAATCACAAAACGCATCTACTTGGACAGCAGACCAGTATGAAGACATGAAGTTTACTGTCTATCGTGCTAAGTTTAATCAGACTATTGGTACTGCAATACTTAATAATGCTGAGTTAGGTCGTGGTAATGGAGGTACTAAGAATCTCATTGAGAATCCAATACTGACACTGAAACCGACACAACAACTATCTTTACCAACTGGTAATAATTACAACTTTACTATTGGTGCAAGAATTAAACAAAATCCATCAAATGCTTCTGCTACTATTAAAGAGTTTGATGCTGTATCAGATCCAGAAAAGATCACGATCACAGATATTGATGGAGCATTTGCAGCAGGTTTCTTAGATGCTAACAATAATCCATTCCAAGGATTATCATCATCTCAGTCTGTTGTTGTATTTGAATTATCAGCAATATACAATGGTATATTCCAAGAAGGTGATACATTAAGTGGATCAACTTCATCAGCAACTGCTACTGTAACCGCATACTATGCTGTTGGTGCCACACTTCCTGGTGGAGGTACAGCATCTTCTATCACAGTCTATGCAAACTATGTTACTAAACAGTTTGACTTAAGTGATACAGTGTCAGATCCAGGAGGCACAAGTGCTACCCTATCTACACACACATATAGTGGTGACTCATATAACGCATACCCAACTTCGTCACCTTCTTATCCTGCTGATGATAAGGAAGTATTGGTATACCATAGAAATCATGGTATGCACCAACGTAGTAACAACATAGAAGTCATGGGTATTATTTCTGAGGTACCTGATACATCATTAACAACTACTCTTGCTGCTGGTGCTACTACTATTCAGTTATCTGATGCTAGTCAGTTCCACACAACTATTGGTGGTGGTGCAATCAGTAACTTGAATCCTGGTTATGTTAAAATTGACGACGAAATAATTAAGTATTCTGCAATTGCTGGAGACGGTAAGTCTATAACAGTTGCAACTAGTGGACGTGCAGCATCTGGTACTGCTGACGTAGAGCACGGATCTGGTGCAGTGGTTGAGTGTTATAACCTTGATGGTATACCACTAATAGAATTAAATAAAGTCCACTCTACAATATCATGTCCTTGGTTGGATACTTATATGTTACACATTGATCATGTTGCAACTAACGGTATTCGTGGTGGAGGTACAGATGTTTGGGCATCTCAAAACGTACAGTTTGAAACTCTGACTCCAACAGTATCTACTATGGTATTACCAGAAACTACTGTTAATGCTCGTGTAAATACTACTACAGCAACATCTATTGGTAATGGATCAACGCAAGTTGATCAAAATTCCTTTATCAATAATGGTCAGTATTTAGATGTCGTATTAAATCAAATCAACCAGTTTAATGCACCTCAAATGATCTGCTCTAAGATCAATGAGCAAAATAAATTGGATGGTAACAAGTCATTTAATATGGCAATTACTCTAACTACTGAAAAAGACACTCTATCTCCATGCATTGACTTGGATAGAATGTCTCTGATTACTACATCTAATAGAGTTAACTGGTGGCCTGGTGGTCCTGAACCATACGGTCAGCAGAATAATATTGACACTACACAGGATGTATCTACCTTACCACAAGGTGATCAGAATGATGCTGTTTATGTTTCACGTCTCGCTCGCCTCGGTTCTGAGGCCAGATCTCTGAAGATTGATTTCCAGACTACTAGACATCCTTCAACAGAAATCAGAATCTACTATAAGGCATTCAAAACAGGTGATGCTACTGATCCTAATACTATTGGATGGACTTATGTAGGTGACCCTATACAATCTGCTAATGCTGTAGATTATGATACAACTCCAACAGATGAATATCTTTGGAAGGACTATCCATATGAAGTCCGTGGATTGAATTTTAATGCTTTCCAGATTAAGATTGTAATGAGATCTAAAAACCAAGCACGAGTCCCATTAATTGCTGATCTACGTGCTATAGCGTTAGCTACTTAGAACTTGTTTCCCAACCCTTACATGGTTGAGTATAATTAATTATTATTCCTTTGTCAAGTATGTCCGAAAATCCTGATCACATTCAAGTCTTTAAAGACAACCTAATTCCTGTTACTGACAGAGAAGGATGGTTTCGTGACCCTGATTCTAACGCTATTGTTAACTGTAACAAGTCAGCATATGATCAGTATATGGCATCGTTTAACAAACGTGAAAGAAAGGAGAAGCAATTCACCTCTTTACAAACTGACGTAGATGGACTAAAATCAGACATAAGTGACATGAAGTCAATGCTTACACAATTATTGGAGAAAAAAGATGCCAGCTGAAGTGACAGAAAACAAAGCCCCAGAAGAACTTTTGGGCGAATTTAAAGAAAGATATCAGAGTCTACTTGGTGAGAATCAACAACTTGCTAAGAAGATTAAAGATAACGAGCAGACTGCTCTCAAACTACTTGGTGCTATAGAGACACTAGAATATCTGAATCCATCAGAGGAAGAGGAGAAAGTAGAGGAGACGGCAGCTGCGGACGCATAAATAAACCAGTAAGACTGTATGCACAGCACTTGGATCCTAAAGTAAATGGCAAATAGAATACAATTAAGACGTGATGGTGCACAGCAGTGGGCTAACGTCAACCCAATACTAGCTCAAGGTGAGTTAGGTATCGAAATAGATACCTCTCGATTGAAGATAGGAGATGGTGTTACTGCTTGGAACTCTCTGAGATATGAGAGACCAATAGAAACAGAATCTAATACTGCAAACACTCTAGTAAAACGAGATGCTGACGGTAACTTTGAAGCAGGTGCCATTACTGCCTCACTCGTTGGTAACTCTGCTACAGCAACAAGACTAGCAAACGCTCGACAGATTGCCCTAGGTGGTGATATGTCTGGTAGTGGTACTTTTGATGGATCCTCAAACTTAACCATTACATCAGAGTTGAATTATGTTACAACTCTTCCTCATTATGATTCGCAAGATCTTGGTGCAACAGGTACATACAGTCAGGTAACTATCGACTCTCGTGGTCGTATTATTGGTGCAACAACTCCTACAAGCTTAACTGCTTATGGTATTACTGACGCACAACCATTAGATAGTGATCTAACATCGCTATCAGCAATGACTACTTTTGGTTTGATTTCACGTCAAGCAGAAGGTACTATTGTTAGTAGAACAATTACTGGTGGATCTAACCGTATTATTGTACAGAATGGATCTGGTCAGACTAATAATCCATTCATTGACCTTGCTGATACAACAGTTGTTGTCGGTACTTACAACCCTGTAGGTAACCTAGACACACCTCTTATATCTGCAACTACAGGTGATGAGACTGTTAACACAACTAACCTTACTGTAGACAGATATGGTCGTCTGACATATGCTCAGACTTCTGCTATTGCTACTGCTAAACAAGGTACTAAGGTTGCTGTATATAACGCAGGTAGTGCATATCCTCGTTATAGCATAGTAAAGAATGCTGCTGATAAACTCTATCAAGCAATTTTAGATATCGGTGCTGGTGCTGGTGAACCAACCCATACTGATACATCTGATGCAGGATCATGGAGATACCTATCAAGTGCTGTTGCACCTCAGAAAGGTATAGCATCATTTGCTCAAGAAGATTTTGATGTAACATCATGGATTGATCCAGAGCAAGGTGGTCATGTTACCATCGCAGAGAGAGGTGTAGATAATTTACAGTTACAAAATAATAGAATTGGTTTTGCTGATGGCAATACCGTAGAGAATTTTGAATTAGATCAGGAGTTGACAGCAACTACTGGTTACAGAGGATTTAATTATCTTAACTATACAAAGGTAAACGACACAACTGGTAATCTATTAGTAGGTGCTAATAATACTGGTAACGGTGCTAGTGGTACTCAGCAAGCAGTAGTGAATATTGCTGTTACAGTAGGCACAGACACAGTAGGTGGTCAAGCAACTGGTGTATTCTATCTTGATGGTGTAGAGACTCCAGCTGCATACCCTCTTAAGAGAGGTATCAAGTATGTCTTCAATCAGAATGATTCTACTAATGCCACCTTTGGTGGAGGTCAACCTCACCCATTAATGTTTAGTCTCACAGAAGATGGAGACTTAGTAGCTGGTGGTGCTCACTACATGCCTGGGATTGTCTATACATTAGATGGTGTTGAGAAAACTATGGCAGAGTATACTGCTGAGTTTGCTTCTGCTACAAATCGTATAGTAACATTCTTGGTGCAAAAAGAAGCACCTAGTCAACTTTGGTATTGGTGTCATCATCATACAGGACAAGGTAATAGTATAGCTATCACTGATGGTGGTGCTGGAGAATTTGATATCAATGTAAGGTCATACTTCAGTCATCCTGATATTACCTTAGATGGTGCAATTACTCAGACAATTGATAAGACTGGTGATGGTCATCTAAATCTCCAACTTACCCAGAATACTGGGATGGATAGAAACTTAAGTATTCTTTCTACTAATGCTGGAGCTGGTAATGCTACCATTCTCATACAATCTGAGAATGATATAACAATAGCAGCAAGTAATGTTGCTAATAGAGTCCATGTAGAGGACTATTGGTTACAGGATAACGTCCTGTCTACAACCAATGCCACTATGATATTAGACCCTAATGATGACGATGATGTCACAGGTCTAGTACAGATTCGTGGAGATCTACAGGTAGATGGTACAACGACCACGGTTAATTCAACTGTCGTTACCATTGATGATCCTATCTTCACACTGGGTGGTGACACTGCTCCTGTAGCAGATGATAATAAAGATCGTGGTATAGAATTTAAGTATTATGACACGCAAGCAAGACTCGGATTCTTCGGGTGGGATGAAGATTATGCAGACTCTAACATATGGTCTAGCACTGGTGGGTTTAGGTTCCTCTACAACGCCACTAACACCTCTGAAGTTTTCACTGGTACTGACGCTCCTCTCATTGCTGGTAACCTCAGGCTCACAACCAACACAGGATCAACCTCAACCACGACGGGCACGTTGGTGGTCACGGGGGGATTAGGACTTTCTGAAAATGCACATATAGGTGGCACTGTTACTATTGCAGGACAGTCAGAAGTTAATAATAATGTAATCTTTAAGGCAGATAATAAGTCATTTAATATACAGACTGCTGCTGGAGTAGATAAGTTTACTGTTGATTATGATAATGGTAATACAGTAATAGAAGGTACAGTTGATATTCAACTAGAGACCACAGTTACAGATAACCTTATC
>VTLG01010663.1_pt1 | contig 15823 bp, 10 predicted proteins | sample 4694571 | NCBI WGS metagenome assembly VTLG01 (sample SAMN12604809, study PRJNA352737) | marine metagenome | biome: ENVO:00000447; feature: ENVO:00000209|ENVO:00000569|ENVO:01000036; material: ENVO:00002151; isolation source: viral sequences binned using virsorter ...
TCCTAAAGTTGACGGTGTTTCCATCCTTTGAGAGTATCTCCTAACTCTTCATAAAATCTCATGTCTGTTCCTTCTTCATTTTTTTCTGCTGTGTACCACTCACTTTTAAATACAAGTTCCCACATTTGAAATTGAATTGCAAGAGCTTGTTTTCTAAACTCTTTATCGGGCCACAGAAACCATACATTTCCCCACGGTTTATCAAAAACTGCAACTCTTATTATAGGGTCAAATGTAAGATCTACTTTTCGTATCTCGTGAATTGCTCGAAGTCTTTGACCTCCTACGATAGGCCACCATTCGTCGCTTAAAAGAAAAGGATTTTTTATATCTTCTTTTACTATGTTTTTCATAAGAGGCTCGTTTAGTGCAATATCCTCTATATGTTTTGAAGGTACCTTTTTTGCAAGTATTTGTGAAGCTTTTCTCCAATGCCATGTAAAAGGCGGGATTGGATATGTTTCTGCTAGTTCTTTGGCTATTCTATTTGAAGCCATATTGTTTTCTCCATAGTTAAGAAGGTTTAGTGGGCCATATAGTAGGATCAAGGGTAAAAGGGTTTGTAGTCGCTTTATCGCTATCTGCTACGCGCGCTGGCATATCTCTTAGAGCTTGGCGATACGTAGCCCACTCTGCTTTTTTTGCATCTGTTAAAGGACTATCAGGTATCTGCGTCCAATCGCTAGCTTGTAGTCTTCGATTTCTTTTATCAATAACAGCATCCCAATGCTTTGTATAATCAATTTCGCTCATTTATTTAATCCCATTACATTAATATATCCTGATTTGTATCCGCTTACACCATCATCACCTGCACCAAAACACCATATATAGTACTGCGTATTTCCACTTAACGACACTTTAGCATTTAACATATGAGGACCTACCGCATGACTACCCCCTGACGATATATTGTCTGTAAACACGTAATCGCTTCTTGAAGTTGATGTGAAGTTTGTTGATGAAGTGGTAGCTCTCATTGCTACAGCAAATATACATTCTGAAGCTGTAGACGTGCTTCCTAAGAAATCTAAACCCGTTTGTACTAAAAAGTCTTGTGTGCCTGAAAAAGCGGCTGTAGTAAAGTTAAATGAAAATAAAGGCCTTTCAGTAGAGGTATGCCCTAGTACATCCCCTTGACTCACTGTAGGATCGGATGTTGAAGAATTTATGCTTGATATATGATGTGGGTAATTATTATCGCCCCATATACTACGACTTAGCTCTACAACAGTAATATCTTGACTTGCATCTGATTCTCTAATACCTGAAGTACCTCCAATCTTACCCATAGTATTAGCTTCAGCTTTATCATATATTCTAATCGTATCGCTAGCTATCTGTAAGTTTTCAATATTTCCAGCAGCTATTGTTGCAGTTGTAATATTGTTTGCTGCTATTTTTGCGGTCTCTACAGCTCCTGCCGCAAGTTCAGCTGTATCAACTGATCCTGCTGCTATCTGTAAACTACCAACAGCATTGGTAACAATAGAAGCAGAGGTAACATTATTAGAAGCTATTAAAGCAGTTGTAATATTGTTTGCTGCTATTTTTGCGGTCTCTACAGCTCCTGCAGCTATTTGAGCAGTATCCACAGCACCCGCAGCTATTGAAGCAGTAGTAACATTATTTCCCGCTATTTTTGCAGTTGTTATTGCACCCGAGGCTATAGATGCAGTTTCAATTGCTCCTGCATCTATTTTTGCTGCTGTAATCGCATCTGCGGCTATTGCTGCTGAATCTACAGCACCTGCGTCTATTTTTGCGCTTGTAATAGCATCAGCAGCTATTTCTGTAGTATCAATAGAACCTGCAATTATTTGTGTAGTACCAATCGAATTTGCCGCCATTGAGGCAACACCAACTGAACCTGCTACAATTGCTGCAGCCCCTATAGAGTTACCTGCAATTTGTGCAGTTCCTATTGCATTTGCCGCAATCATAGCTTGCTCTATAGAGTCTTCTGCTACATTTCTTCCCGTTATAGCATTTACCGATACATGAAAGTTTTCTAAAGCATTTGGAGCTATAATTACTGCATTTACTGCTTGAGCAGAAATATTTGTTTGTTCAATAGAATTTGCGGCTATTGCAGCATTTAGCACTGAACCAGCAGACATATTTGCAGACTCAATAGAGTCAGATGCTATATTTGCATTTATAACTGCATTTGTAGAAAGCTCTACATTTGAAATAGCGTCAGCTTGTATATTTGTTTGAGCTATAGCATTTGCAGCTATTTTAACAGAATCAACAGAACCTGCTGCTATTTCTTGAATACCAATAGCATTTGCAGCTATTTTAACTGCATCAATTGAGTTTGCAGCTATTTGCTGAATACCAATAGCGTTTGCAGCTATATTTACGGATTGAATACTTCCAGACTCTATTTCTTGGAATGTAATCGCATTTGCAGCTATATTTACAGTGTCTATAGCACCGGAAGTAATATTTGCACTTTCTATCGCATTTGCTGCTATATTTACAGTGTCTATAGTACCTGATTCTATCTGAGCGGATCTTATTGCATTTGCTGCTATATTCACAGTGTCTATAGAGCCCGCAGTAATATTAGCAGTGCCTATAGCATTTGCAGCAACATTTACGTTTTCAATAGCATTTGCTGCTATATCTACACTTTGAATAGTTTCAGAAGCAATATTAACAGACTCTATTGAGTTTGCTGCAATATGAACTTGATTTATTGCTTCTGCAGCTATATTAGCAGCTTCTATAGCATTTGCAGAAATTAAAATATTTGTTATGCTTCCTTCTGACAAAACATCTGCATCCACTGACCCAGTGATAATTTGAACTGAGCCTACAGAGTTTGAAGCAAGTTCTGCTGATTGAACTGCATTTGGGCCTACAATCGTTCCAGAAAAAGGTAAAAGAGTAAATTTATCGGCATCATCTTTAACAACTCTAGTTATAAGACTGTCTTCTAAATAATCTGGTCTAAAAGATTGTCTGAAGACAGAATCTCCGCTAAAAGTTCTGTTTATAGACTCGGTAAGAGTAAGCTCTGTATTGCTTATTATATTAGCTACCCTTCCGTAGTAAGCTGTTTCATTTAAAGCAATAGTACTAGAGGTATCGAATCTAATCATGTCTCCTACTTTAAATTCAGTAGTAAATGCAGTGCCACTACCTGTTACTGTCAAAGATCCGTCTGTTATAGAAATAGTTCCGGTTGCTAAACTTAATCCAAACGTATCAGGACTTCCGCTTTCTCCTACTACTTTTAACCATTGTTTAGATGCAGTTATAGTAGGGCTCACTTCAGCATCAGAAATTTTCCATCCATCATGTCTTTGAACTTCTACAGCTTTGAAATCATTAGCAAAAGAAAAGGGACTTTCATCTTGAGGATGATGAGCCAAGAAAGCTATGTTGCCTCCTATCATTCCTCCAAAGTCTACAGTTTCTGCAACTTCTGATACGTTTTCGTATTCGTAAGTATTACCTGTAACACTTCTTAGTACAAAATTTGGATGATGAAAAGTTAACAATCCTGATGTAGTATCTATCTTTATCGTAGTAGATATAAAGCCTCCTCTAGGAAGCTGAAATGTCTTATCTGAAGTTTCAGAAGTGCTATGCTCTAAAGATCTAGTAAAAACTGTAAAATCTGACTTACTTCCTCTTGTACTAAGAGTTCTGACTTTGATTTTATACGTTCCTGGTCTCATTCCCGCAGAAATATAACTATTGACAGGACTGTATGCTTTTATAGGCTTGTTTAAAGCTCCTGTATGAATTTCTACTTCATATCCTGCTAATTCTGAATATTTTCTTTCTACAGTTTTAAATTGAATTACCGAAGCCCCTCTGTCTGAAGTAAAAAACTTAGGAGTGGTATGATTAATTCCTCTTGTAACTCCAGTAAGGGCTTGAGGACTACCAAAACTAGTGCCTGTAAATTTTATCCATTCTGAATTATCTCCTGTCCCTATCTTAGCGTAACCTCCAGAAGGACTAAAGAAAGTCGCGTCATTAATATAAATAGTTTGATCTGTGTCATTAAGATCCGAAGCAATTTTTGAAACAGCAGGTACATGTGGACTACCTATTTGAGTATAAATAGTTTCTGTGGGGGCTATTTCTACCGGTTCTGCCCACTGTATTTGAGCTACTACACTATTACTAACAACTGTGCCTTTTTCTGCTAATCCTCTATCATTAGCGGCAGTTTGAAAGAAAAGACTTAATTCGGTAGGTTTTGGAACCGGACTTTCCTGTCTTTGCAGCCTAGATGGATTATTCATAATAGAAGTAGCATAACCCTGATCTACTGCATCATATTTTCTATCAAAATGAAAAGAGGCAACTACATCAACATTTCCTTCTTCATCCTCCGCTAAAGACAGCACTTTATATTTTTGAGGCTCATAAATTCCTCCTGAAGTATTTCTTAAAGCCCAAATAGCTTCAACCTCCGGAGCTTCGGTAAAAGCAGAACTAACTGTAAGATGAGAAGTTGCGCCCGCAGAAGTAGAAACAGTTTTAGTTTGTAAGTGTCCATTTTCTGCCCAGTGCAGTCTAATATGATCTCCATTATCGTCAACCATACTACTAGCTAAAGCCTCGGAAGTAATAGTTTCTAACGAAGAAGGAGAACCAGCAGTATAAGCAGAAACAATTACATCTCCTATAGAATAAGTAGTGGAATTTATAGTAACAGAATTTTGAGTTAAAATTGCTGCAGAGCCAGGGAAGAAAACAGAAACTTCATAAGTAGATCCAGAAGCTAAGGTTACTGCCCTATCAAGGCCAAAAGTAGTAGTAGTTGGAGTAGGGCTTCCTGCAGATATTCGACCACTATACTCTACAGAATGTCTCAAGTGGTCCTGAACGAAAATAACGTCCCCAGGAGTAATAAAACTTCCCGCAGTACTTGTTCTAAATTTTACAATTTCTGTCTCTTGTCTAGAAGTTAAAAGATGCCATAACCCTACACGTCTAGCTTGCCCTCTACTAGTACATCCGAATGCAATTACATCTTGAGTAATAAATCTGTTATTTTCTACTATATCGTCATAATCTTCTACTATTTCAAATGACGGAGCAAAGTTTAAATTAGGGTCATTAAAAGCTACTTTAATTTGATTCTTTTTAATTTTATCAGAAACTGTTTCGTACTCAAATTGACCCTGAATTACATTTCCTTGAGTGAAAGTATATACTGGCTCAGAAGGAGCATCTTGAACAGGCTTTAGCTGACCATTTATCCAATAAAGAATTCCTCTAAAAACTGTTGCTAAATCTTTTAAAACTTTATATGTCTCTACTGCTGAACCTAAATAAACATTACAAGTAAACCTTGGCTCTAACCCCCCTTGACCATCACTAACTAGCTCATCACAGTATCTGGCAATAGAATAAAGAGAGTATTTATCTATCATGGAAGAATCAATTATATTTCCTAAACCATATCTATTATTAGTACATATATCATAAAATACCCAGGCAGGATTATTACAGTATACTGTAGCATGATTAACATTGCCTCCAGAGGTAAAAGTACTTATATCCCCTCTAAAGTTTCCATCCCAATCTTGTTCTATGTTAACGTCTGCTCCTGTAGAAATATTACGCGTATACTTAGCCGTCAGAGACTTAGCTTCTTCTCTTGTAATATAGTTAGTAGGAACTTGTATTTTCATTCCTCTTAGATGATAAGCTCTTTGAGGGGGTTGTGGAAAATCTTCCGCCCCAAACCTTACTGCCGCATATGCAGATAAAGGATAGTTAAAACAATCTGTAACCATTGCTTCAACATTTTTAAGAATAGCTTGATGAGGACCATTAAATTTATCCGGTAATCCTACATCATCTGGCTCCTCATGAGGTTTTTCAGAACTAACTCTTTTTATTCGTACTCGCCATCTATCAAAAGGTTGAAATCTTTCTATATTAAACTGTTTTTCATATATTTTCTTAACTTTGACAGGAGCATAATCCATAAGTGCGCCCCCATAAAAGTTAGTGTTTAAAAATTCATTATATACTTCTGTAACACCATTATTAACAACCCAGAGCTGTTGTCTTCCGGCCTCACTAATTTCTCCATCAGGTCTTCCAAATATCAAACTTTGTTGATAAGTAGCACCATCGTCATTGCTATACTCAAAATAAATTTTTAATTCAATATAAGATTTATGATAGTCCCCAGTATCTCCGTCTGCTAGATAAAGACCTGCTGGAATTTCAAAATTTAATTTTATTCTATCTATTTCAGGAGCATTTGATAGGCCCATATTATCACTACTTACAACAGTATCAGAGCCTTTTCCTCCGTAGGAAGTATTTCTAAGAAGAGTAATATTTGGAGAAAATGCATAGCTTGCATTAGTCATAACTCCACTTTGCTGAGGTAAAGGAGTCTGAGATGTAGTTCCTGTTTTAAAAGCATAGGCTACATTAGAATAATTCCAAGTTTGATCTTCAGTTTTATTAAAATCTAAAACTGGTGCAGATACGGTTATATCTGTGTCGGAAACTGTGGTTCCTGCAGTACCTGCATGTAAAGTAATAGTATTAGCACTTGCATCTGTAGTGCTAATTCTTTTTATAAGGCCCATATCTATGTCTGCGCCTGTTACTGTAGTTGTAGCTTGAAACTCTACATGAACCTCAGTATCTGATACAAAGCGTGTAATTCTAGTATAAAAATCTCCACCATTAAAGTCCGCACCTCTTATAATTATAGGAGTTTGATGAGTCCAACCTAAGTAATACTCATTAGTTCCATCATCTTCCATACCTGTCATTGATTTTGTAAAAAAGCTAGAGGAAGCTGTTAATCTCGTAGAGTTTGCTGAGATAGAAAAAGTTATCCCATCAGAGGGTTGAGTTCCTGCCCCAAATATTGAAACATACCTAAGTTGATCAGTATCAGTATCAATATCATCAAGAGCTCCTGAAGTTACCGTTATTACTGAACTTCCTGAACTAATACTGCCTTTTGTTTTAAAAGCCTGCGCAGCTTTATTAGCAGCAAAATCTCTTAAACGAGTACCATTTAAAAATACACTAGAAGCTCCATGCACTAATCCCTCTATAGGGCCTTCGGAAAGAAGATCATAAGCTATACCAGTTTGATCTGTTTTTAGAAATTTTTGAGATTGAGAAGCACCCGGAACTACACTCGGCCCAGGGGGCGCAAACCCCGGAATATTAGGAGTAACGTCAGGAATAGGAATACCGGCAGGGGGTAAGATATCATACCCATCACCTCCTGGTAAGTCTCTAGTATTAGTGCCTGGATTTTTACCGTCATCACTCATAGATTATACTCCATCCTCATGAGAACGATCATCATCCCAATCGCCTGAGTTTTCGCTTGGATTTGGAGCTAATTTCATGTCTGCTGTTGTCATATCCATAGTAGTAAATGATTGATTTATAACTGCTCCTCCAACTATTAATTCTCCATATAAAACAGGCACAGGCACGCCTTCTTTAAGAGCGGTTTGTGCCCCAGAAAAAAGATAAGTATTTGGGTCTATTCCTGTATCTGTTTCAGGACCCGGCATAAGTAATTGAGCTACCCCCTGTAATATTAAACTAACGGCCATCATTTGCATACCCGTTGCCATTTTTGCCAGAAACGAACCCTGTGCGGCACCAGCAAGAGGAGGAAAAAATACACTAACTACTATTAATACAACTGCTGCAAAAAATTTTCCTATACCTGATTTCGAGCCAGCCGGTACAGCAGTTATAATAAAATCATCTTTTCCTACTGAAAGGAATAACTCTTCTTCAGTTTCTAAATACTCATCTCCTCTTTGAATATCAAAAGTAACTCCTTTTTCGTGGCAATCTATTAAATATTGTTTAAAGCCCGGACGCTGACATTCAATAAGTTTAAATATGTCTTTAACATACTCAACATTCATAGTCCAAGTCTCTCCGAACTTATCTCCAATATCTCCTAAAAGGGTTACTGTGTGCATTCTTTATACCTCAATATTTTATACTTATACCTGCTCCACGCTGAGCCATGAAGTCTTTCTCTACAAGAGAGTCTATCTTCAGAATGATGTAAAAATATATCATTACCTAAATATACTCCACAATGATTAGGAATTTTTGATTTAACATTAAAAAACATCAAATCATTTTTTATTAAACTACCGTCAGTTACTTCTTCAAATCCATATTCTTTATGAAGATCATCCATATAGTTTAAACCGTGCTTCCACCAATTATCCTGATATACGTCTCTTTTTAATGTTATTCCTAGCTCCTTTTCATAATAGTCAATAACTAGTTTCCAGCAGTCAAAAACCCCAAACTCGTACTCTCTTCCAAATAAAGGAACTTCTTCTCTGCTCGGTTCTAAATGATGCATTTCTGGATTTGGCCAACTAAATATATAAGAGTCTAATTTTAACGTATTGCAAACTTTTATATCTGCTTCACTAGGTTCTGGACTGTGATCTGGATGACTATGGACAAGAGCAACAATGTCAGATCTTAAACTTGCGTTAATATAATCCCTGCTATCCATTACAAAATCATCATCATCTTCTGCTACATTTTTACATGGAAACCACTTGCTCTTACCTTTTACAACTCCTATTACTCCGCAACCTTCTCTAGGATACTCTTGCTGAAAATGATCAAATATTTCCTCTAAATGATTTCCTATCATGAGAACTGCTTAGATGCTGGAAATCCTCCAAAAGGAAGAGTACCTTCTCTCTTAGTCACATCAGCAATATCTACTGCAGGAGAACCGGCTCCAGAAGCATAATCATAAGGTTTGTACCTAAATCTACCTGCGCACCCAGATACAGTTTTAGAACACACATCGCCAAATTCCCAATACTGATTTATACCAGGAGCTTTATTATGAGAGCCCCCTTGTTGAGTTCTAGTAACTACTTTCCATAGTCTTGGGTGAGTATCTGGATCTGGACTTACTTCTCCGCCTCTGTCATGTGTTACGTAATCATTATACTCTGGGTTAGTAAATACATTAAAAGTATTACTAGCATTATACGCAACATAAATTCTTATCTGTCTAAATAAGTTACTCTCACTTGTAGGAGTAGTATATTGATTTGCTGATAAAGTTTTTAAAGCTTGCCAGTAATCATACTGAGTCCCAGGAGAGGTCAATGCCCCAGTGCTTGTTATCTTAAAAATTCCTGTAGTATTTGCTACAGTTCTATAAATATTTCCTGCTACTATATCATCACTGCTAGGATCTATATTAGAAGACGGAGCTATATTACTGTGAAAAACGTATTCATCTTTTTTATTCATGTAAACAGTTCTAACTGTGCCATTAATATCTATTCTACCGTATGTGTCCCACTTACATCCTCCTATCTTGGAAGCATGAGGTATCTCTTCGCTAGCTCCTTGATACTTCCAAGGACAAGTGTTGCCCATTATAATTCTTCTAGGTAGTTTAATTCCAGTTAAATCAAAAGCAGATGCTAATTCGAAAGTAATCGATAAAGGTGTTTCTGATTGAATTCTATCTATAATCCACGAATTTATAGGAAACTCTATCAGTCTATCAGGGGAGTCTCCAGACTGACCATATGCATACTTATATAAGGATCTTCGCATATAAATTTTCTTACCAATTAAATCAGCATTTGAAAGAGTTGTACCGTCACTTAACTGCAATGCATCTGAAAAAGTAGCAAGTACATTTGCAAAAGTAATAGTTGGTCTAGCAGAAGGCCCATCAGAAACTTGATCAAATCCTTCAAACTCTAAAGGTACTGCTGAATAAGAGTTTATTATAGAAGAATCTTCTCTATCCCTAAATTGAAGAGTGCTTAAATCAGCTTCTAAACCACTGAAAAAATGAGCGTACTCATCATTTTTTAATTGTATTTCCCATAACGTGATTACAGCAGAATCTATTTCTTGCTTTTGAAAATCGCTTACTATCTCTGTTTCTATTTCTTGTGTCATGATTCATATACTCTTCTTAATTGTACATTTAATCCTGTAGCTCCCGTATGGGTATGAATTTTTGTCCATTTATCACAAACAACTTTTATGTCTAATTCTCCTGATCCTTCATTTGAATCAGGAATTGTAAAAATAAAATTAGTTACACCATTTGTACTCCTAAGAAAAGCTTCCAAGTCGTCTGTTTCTGTGTTGGGCCTATTATTAAAAGTACAATTAAAAACTTCTTTATTATTATTTATACCCAGCACTTTTCTTTGCTCATAACCGTCTCCAAATACAGCTCTAATAACATTAGGAGTAGTCTCTCTAGTAAAACCTCGATCTGGTTGTACAGGGGACGAAAATCCCGAAATATTTGAACCATTACTTAATTTTAATCCTTGTGCCATTTTATGCTATTCCCATCGGACTTAGTATTCCGCCCGGCCGTTTTTGTTTATGTAATTCATTTTGAACTGCCATTGAAACTGCTTTTCCTAGCATTGAAGTTTGTTCTTGATTCAGTCCTTGCGGCTGTCCAGTATCTGTTGTAGCAGCTCCAGCGGCATCTACATTTACAGTTACATTATTTGTTCCTCCGTGTTGTACAGGTTCAGGAGCTTGTGAGTGTAATGCATTCTGTTGTAAAGCAGAACTAAATGCTCCAGTCAAACCTGCTGTATCTAACTGAACTACCGGAGTAGGAACGGTTACTCGTCCTACAAGATTAACTGGGATTTTTCCGTTTCCAGGTAAGGGAACTATTGCCTCCGTTCCGTGTAGCTCAGCCATATAACCTGAATCAGGCCCTGTAGATATTCCTCCCTGTGTATACTGCTTTCTCCCTTGAGACATAACTCCGCCATATCTACCAGTAGGAAGTCCTCCTGCAAGACTGTATCCTTCCATTCCTCCTCTTGCCGCCATCTCAGCTCCTGCGCCCATCCCTGCAGTATTTGGAGCGCCAAACATCATACCCATAAATCCAGAAACAGCTTTCATAACTAAAAACTCTACTACCATTTGAGCAATCATAGCCATAATTCTTTTACCCATCTGGTCGAAAGCTTCTGCCGCGTTCATACTGCCATCAATGATTCCCATGAACGCAGACTCCATCGAACCTTTTAAGGTATCTGCTATTTTAGTTTGAAACTCTAACTGTTTGGTTAGTTTATGCTCTTCTTTTGCTCGCGTCTTAACTTGCTCTATAAATTTTGGATCCTCCATATCGCCGCCAGCAAGACGAGCCTCATTTAATCTTTGCTGTATAAGAATCTCTTCTTCACCATACTGAAGACTTAGTAGTTTTAACTCAAGCTCTTTATTATTAGTGCCCATTCTACTAACAATAATTTCTTCTAGCTTTTGATTCTTTTCTATTTCAAGATCTAGATTCTGAACTTTTTCTTCTGCCATATCCCTATCGAACTTAGCTCTTTCATAATCGGCCGGGTCTATTTCATCCCTTCTACCTTGTCTACCTGAAGAGGGTCTGAATTGCATAGCATTAAACTCTTGGCCTAGACGACTAGCTTCAGCTGATGCTCTTGTTCGTTGTTCTTGCAGTGATTCTAATTGTACTCTTCTCTGCTCTCTAGCTATAGCACCTAGATCTTGTCCTGCTGTAAACGCAGGAGTTCCTAAGCCAGATTGTAGCCTATTTATTTCTCTTTGAATTTGTAATTCTTTAAGTTTTGAAGTATTTATGTCCTTTTGATGCCGTAAAAGCGTTTCTTCAAGATTTATAGCACGTGTTTTTATTTCATTACCTTTCTCTATATTGTCTAATTTTTTCTCCTCTATTTCTTTTTGACCTCTTAAAATATCTAATAGTTTATCTGCTCTAGCTATCGCTAACTCATCTTTTTTCTCAACTGCGACTATTCTTAAAGCTTCGGCTTCTGCTATTTCTTGATCCTTTTTCAATATATTATTCTTTTGATTTAATTCAGCTCCTCTTAGACGCGCGATTTTTGAGCTAGTATCCATTGAAAATTGATCTATCATTACTGCTTCTTTACTATTTTCAACTCTATCTTTTTCTATACTTAAAATTTTTGTTTGCATTGGTGCAATTTTTGTAACTATTCTTTTTGCTGTCTCTGCATCTTCCTCATTTCGTTTCTTTTGAAGCTTAAATGCATCTATGTCTGCTTGTAGTGCTTCTTTTCTGGCCTTTCGTTTGGCTTTAGCATTGGGGTCTTCTACAGTTGTTGTTCTCGTTCCTCTTTTTGTGCTTCTTGTTGTTGTGGTAGATACTGGAAAATCTCTATCAACATTTGCTAAATCATTTAACAGTTCTGTCATTTTAGCATCAAATACTGTAGTATCTGCCGCTATGGCTATGCTGAGATCACGCTCTTTTGTTATAGCCCTAAGATAATCCTCTAAAGGTAGTTTTCCTATACTGTTAAGTATTCTATTTGTTTCGTTAGCAACATCTTTTTGAGCAAGAGTTAAAGCACCAAGATTATTTTTTTGTTCTATATACGCATTAGTTAATAGCGTTACATTTTTAATTTCTTCCTCGGTTAGTACTCTGTTTTCATAAAGAGCTTTATGCAGCACTTTATAACCAGTATCTAAAAAAGATAACTGATTTACTGTTTCATTAAAGTTTTTTCGTACTTCTTTAAAAGCCTCGGTGTTTTTATTTGCTTCATTCGTTAAAAATTCTAAATCCTTTGCTAATTTGGGAATATTAGCTTCACTTACTGCATTTCCTGTTTGAATCATGGTTTCATTTAAACTCATTAACCCTAACTCATTTCTTGCTTCGTTTACCGCTTTTAAATGTTTTACTGTTTCTGCGAGCCTTTCATTCATTGCTTGTGCTGTCTCTGCAACTTCTTTTTGTGCCTCAGACATAGGAAATAAAGCCTCTATAGCTGCTTTTCCCAAATCAAAAATCATTAAAGCAATTCCAACATATCCCATAGCTTTAAATGCTTTATCAATTTTACCGGCTGCTTTTGACGCAAAATTAGCGGTAGACGCCATTGCATTTTTCCAAACTAAATTTGCTTCAGCAGCAGTCTTTTTTACAAATAGACTAGTTTGAGCATAATAAGCTCTAATTCCTCTATTTGACTGATCAGCAGCTATCTGTCTTAGTTTTAAAGACTTTTTATAGTCTGCTAACTGCTTTTCATTTTCAATTTTTAACCCTTTGCTTTCATATTTCTTTCCAGCTAAAATAGCTTTGGAAGCAGAGTCTGCGATTCTTTCAGCATTTCTTCTAGCTGCTTTTGAATCACTTTTTCCTGCCATAAAAGCCGCACCGCTATGTTTACCTACGGGCTCGCCTGTTAGTACTTTAGATTTTTCTAATTTTTTACCTGCTGCTACTCCTGCATCTGCGGCCTCTTCATATGCGTCGCCTAGTTTTTTAATTTCTCTTTTTTGTTTGGCAACATTTTTAAGAGCTTCCTTGGCAGCACTTTGGGCTCCTTTTGCCATATCATCAAAAGCAGGAATAATAGATTTAACTATAGGCAAAGCTGCTAGTCCTAAAGCAGCAGTTAGAGCTAAAGTATTATCACTTAAAAATTTAAGTATTGGAGAGATTCCTTTTATGACGCCTACTTTAATAGTATTAACCAAATCGTCAAAAGATTTAGCAAATTGCTGAACAACATAGGCATCTTCATCCATTATTTTTGCCATCTTACCGAACTTACTTTCTGCTTCATCAAGCACAAAATTTGCAACAGCTTGACTTCGTTCAAAAGCATTTAGCTCTTCTTTTGTCTTTCCTATAGAGCCGGCATAGTCATTTAATGCAGGATCGAGTCGTAGTATAATACCTAGTTCATCTAATAGTTCAGGTTCTGCTTTTGTTACACCACGAATTAAACGATTAAAAGAATCAGTCAAATCTCGGCCTAAAGCAAGAGAAGTATTTTTTGCAGCGGCTGCAAGACCTGTTAACTGATCTTTACTTAACCCAGCAGCCGTTCCTATTGCAGTCGCTTGAGCCGCCTCTTTATACTTTAACTGTCCTTCTGTAGCATCTTGAAGTGCTTTTGTTATAGTACCAAAAGCTATTCCAGTCACAGCGCCATACTGTTGTTGACCCTCTACAAGATTTCTATAACTTGCCGCCTCATTTAAAAACTGAAATGCTGCTGATACCGCGAAGATTTGAGCTGCAAGAGTTGCATACGCAGGGACTAGTCCGCCACTAATTCCTTGAGCCATTTTACTGAAGTTTTTCGTTGAATTAGATGAAGTTTTTGCCGCACCTTTTAATTGACGATCAGCCGTCTGAGCACTTACGCCCGCTTTATCTAAGCCTACGCCTAGTTTTTTTGCACTTTTCTCAGTAAGGGCAAGAGTACCATCATCACTAATTCTTACCTTTACATCAACTTCATTTTTAGCCATTGGGTCTCACATTATGGGCATACTTTTTGCCGCCTCCAGCAGACCTTTTTCTTTCTGCTGCCTTTCGTTTTTTCTGGGTTTCTTCATTTATTGATGTAATATAAATACCCTGTATTTCAGCAATAAACATAGTCACAACTTGTTGTTCCTCTATTTTATAGATATCATAAAGCGCATTAAGGGAAGACCAATCTTTTCCTAAAAATGACCCTGACATTCCATCCCATCTATCTGGTAGTAATGCATATATAAAAAATGCCACTTGCACCTCTTCCGGCAAACCGTCTAAGGTGGGTGGCATTCTATCGGGATCAGGTTCTTGACCTAACTCTTCACATATTCTGAGATACTGTTCTACGTCGATGGAGCCCTGACGTCCGGCAATGTCTTTGACTTTGTCGAGACAGACTCTGACTTGCTGCGTGTAAAATTTTCAAGGTCACTGACAGCCTCCGTGACCCAAGTATCGAACGTATTTGAATTTTTCATCAAAATCTCAGCTTCCTCATTATTAAAAGGAAGCTCATCGTCTGGACTTGTCCCCTCTGTATCCACTAATAGAAGCTCTTCTAAGTACGATACTTTAAGGCCTTTCCATCCTTTAATTACAGCAGCTGTGTATTCGGTAAGAAACTTATCTTCGTCCAAAGTTTCTTCTGGTTGATGAGTGCGTCTGTTAAACTTTGTAGTTATACACTTTTTTCGTAGCTTTAAAAGCTCATCTCTTGCTAAATAACATAAGTCTACTTCAAATCCTTCCATTCCTGGAAATTCAATAGCGACTGTTTTACTTGGAGTCATAAGACTCTTTAAAGAAATTTTACTCATTATTACTTGATCCCGTTAAAAGAAATATCGGGGGATAAACTCCCCCGACTTCCTATAAATTATACTTAATTCTCAACTCGATGTCAAGAATTATTTTTCCCTATCCTACTCGGCATGATAGATAATAGTCGCTTCGTCCGTATTATCGATATCACCATCAGAAGGCTGACCATGGAATCCTATATCCAAGGTAAGCAAGTCTTCCAAATTAATTGAAGGAATTTCTAAGTGAGCCGTGGGCAGACTGAACTGTACACCCGGCTTATTCCCATTTCCTCCAACAAAGATATCCAAGTCGAATACATTTCTGGTGTCGTCAGTATCTGCAACCAAATCTGCAAATAGCTCACCACTCTTACTGTCGCTTTGGTTATTATCCAAATAACAAGTAATATTACCAGAAACCGATCTTGCACCTGTTACGTTTGCAAGTGGGTTATTTACAATACCTAATTCCTCTGGAGTAAGGTATGTCATATTGTTTTCAAAAGTTATACTTCCGCCTGTGGCTACAACATTATAAGTATCTTCAGGGCTAACATCATTTCTTACGAGTGTGATATCAGTCAGTCTGTTTCTTATAAAGTTTGAAGTACCTGTTATAGCTTCTGTATAGTTTGCTGTAATGCTGTCCGCAGGAGAGTTAGCTAATGAGTAATCCTCCAAGGTTCTAGCAAAA
>VTLG01013437.1_pt1 | contig 15822 bp, 24 predicted proteins | sample 4694571 | NCBI WGS metagenome assembly VTLG01 (sample SAMN12604809, study PRJNA352737) | marine metagenome | biome: ENVO:00000447; feature: ENVO:00000209|ENVO:00000569|ENVO:01000036; material: ENVO:00002151; isolation source: viral sequences binned using virsorter ...
CCTCAGCAGCTATCCGACAATGAGTTTCCATCTCATCATCCCAATTCCGCATCCGCTTTGTGCGGGCCCGATCATATACCACAATGTTCTTGAGAGTTTTGCGTTTACTTTCATCAAGAATATCATAACCCCAACGCCGACCTAGAAGAACACCTTCCTTGGCACCATATCCAAGGTTGTTCCCCTTATCCATTGTGATTCGTTCAACCATTTAAGAAACCTTAAACTCATCAACAACCGTCCAACCGGCCTCTTCAACCACCGCAACGGCAGCCTTCTTGGTCTTGAACCCAACGGTATTAACCGTAAATCCATCACCCAGAACGATAAACCACTTCTTAGTGGCAAACCAATCGTCCTTAACTACTTTAGCTGTGTGCATTGATTTCTCTCTCTTTTCCGATTATGTTTTATTATCGCATATTCAAGAGGAATTGTCAAGCAAAATCGTACCTCATAAGTCATTGAATTCATTGAGAATCCAAATTTTTTTCTTTCCCTTGCCCACGGTAAACTCTGACATATTGGGCGGAATGGGTTTATTCCACCCATTTTTACGGGCGATTCCCACACTAGGAAATATCCCTGCAGCGTGCATGACATGGGCCATAATCCAATGGCCTTCAATCATGATGTTCTCATCATCGAAACCAAACGAATCACGATCCTTATCGCTGACCTTCGGGGATAGAAAGTTGACTTCGTTAGGCACCTTCTACCTCATCAACCTCAACTACGGTAAAAGTCTTATCAGGATTCATCTCTGTCAAGACCATTTCAAGTTCGGCTGCATTGCCAGGACAAAACTCTGTCCCTACAATCCTACCCGTTTCATCTCTTACTTCCCAAAAAAGCATCATAACCTCTTATTTCTGACTATACCTTATGCTACCATACTCAAGAGGGTTTGTCAATAGGGTGAAATCACTTTTTTATGTAGTGTGACATTTATGCAACAGGTAATGGTTTTTTGATGATTAATTTGTAAATGTCGCCACTTTCAGGCTCTAGTGAGATTATCTCATATCCTCGCTCAAATACCGATCTAGGTACATTTTCCAGAGGATCACCACCAGATAGCAGAACCTCTGCTACCTCGCCTGGTTTCATACGCTCCATCAATAGTTTTGTTCTCACAAAGGTAAATGGGCATACATACGGTGTAATATCTAGGTGATGGTCACTGATGGAAATTTATCTCTACTTTTACGCCATTTGGGTCTGTAACAAATATCTGATATATGTTGGCATCTTCTATGAAGCGATCAATGTAGTCTACTGCCAGAGTATCAAGATGTTCCTTGTATCCACTAAAATCGTTTCCACTGAAAGCAACGTGATCAATAGAGCCTGAACCGAAATCTCTATCCTCTCCAAGTTTCATAAGGTGGACTACAGCTTCTTCACCAGCATATAACCATGCGCCAGAAAATTCAAAATCTGGTCGGTGGCCGTTGACAAGACCTACAACATCAACGTAAAATGCAATGGTTTCATCTAATTTTTCTGTTACGATATTATAGTGTTCTAGTCTGTCTACTAACATTTATTTCCTTTGTTTTTTAGCCAGTTCCATTGCCATCCAGTTCTTGGCTCGTGTGTTTGTGACTTTCTTACGAAGCAAACCCTTAACTCGTTTGTATACTTGGAAAAGGATGTCTTCACCAGCATCGTTATTATCAACCACGATAAATCCACCCCGAAACATATTACTGAACTTACCTATGTTGGCCTGAACATCTTTCCACGATTTAACCACAACTGAATTTGCAACTGATCTTGGGCGTTCTGCATTGCGCTTTAGTGCTACATCCAGAGAAGTGTTCACAAAGATCATATATGTGTCATACCCAAGCTCTTCAAGTTTAGCTTTCTGACCCAATATTTTATCTGCATCTCTAGCAGTACCATCTATGATAAGTCCAAGGCGACCCTCAATAAAATTATCTGCCATTCTAGTGGTTATGCCTTTTGCTTTATCACGCACAACATCTCTAGGTTCTGTTTCTTCTGGAGGCATCTTGAGAGACAATCCAGCCTGTTTCAGCATATGCTCAAATGCATCATCCGAATTGACTGACTTGAGTCCAGCGCCGGCGGTAGCCTTGCCAGCGACATATGATTTACCACTGCCAGGGCCACCAGCGAGAAAGAACGCCTTAAATATATTCGGGTCGTATAGACCTTCCTGTAGTTCGTAAAATGTCTTCATTCGATTGACCTCTTAACTCTTGTTTTCTATATCCTACCAATTCTATGATGTATTTATCATTCTCTGAAAGTGGTTCGTACTTGCGGTTTTGGGTTTGGAAATTCATTTTTTTGATTCTATTCTTGGTCTTGGCCATTTTAGTTTCCCTTTTCATTTGTTGTTTGTTGGATATTGTACGAGAGTTTTTTTTGATTGTGTGTCTCCTTTTAGTTATATTTGTATTCTAATATTTCAGCAGATTTTTCATCTGATGGTTCAATTGGGCCTGTTATATCTAATTCTTCTTCTATAGAGTCCTTTACCAAGTTCATATACATTCTATGGCTTTTTGGACTCTCATTCATAATAAAATCATGTCTAATTCTTTTAATTAAAAATGGCCCCTTATAAAATTTATCAAATTTTTCTCCATCTGGCGGTTCAGCTGTAGATGTATATGGTAAATTAAGTATCACCTTATCTCCAGCATTTATTAATGTATTTCCATGAGTCATTATATTAACTTGAAGAGCGTTTTCTAATTGTACCATTTGTGAATTTCTTCTTTGCAACCATTTATGAGGATCATATGCCATGTAGGGACTTGTATTGTTTTCTGTTTGATGTTGAGAGTCAACATTACCACTAAGAGATGTTGGCATAAGAAATGTTCTAGCAGAAAAATCTGATACTCGTAATCCTTTGTCATTTAATGGTAATGCACTAGCAAGAGGAAATTCTGGTGTCCCTGCTGTAACACCACCAACAATATGAGATTCTTTCTCAAAATTGTCATGATAATTATATATTTCAGTTTTATAACTTTTATTAATAATATCATGAGTTATAAGTTTTGATCCAAACATACCAACTCTATAATTAGCAATGCTGTCATTATTAGAAACTATCTCATAATTAATAACAGTTCTCAATTCATTTAAAATATTATAGTTTGATCCAACTGGCGGATTGGTGCCTGGGGCTACTACAATATAATCTAATTGAGAAGCATTATTATAAAGGCTTGCAAGAGTTCTAAAATTAAATCCCTTCAAAGTTTCATAAAATAGATATGTAGGTTCTCCTTTGTATTCAGAGACAGCTTGCTTCATTGCTAAAACAACAATATCTAATGGTCTTATGTTAGGAGCAACAAACTTTTTAACACCAGCAGTAGGTTCTAAATCTATTTTCTTTTTTGTATCAATATAAGATGGGTCTGTCAACATTTTCTTAACAATGTTTGACCAAGTATCTGTTAAGCTTTGCGTAACCTTGAGTCTTTGATTTTTAACCAATTCTTGACTAACAAAATTTAATACAAATACTTGAACACCATCAGTAAGTTTTTCTCTTTTGGCTATAGAATGTACAAGAAGTGCATTTTTAGAAAAATCTATTACAGCACTTTCATCATCAAACCCAATCGTACTGATTTTAAGATGCAAATATTCTTGACCCAGAAGAGGGCCATAAGATGCTAAATTAGCAGAATCTGCTATTGCAATTGTGCCAGAAATAGTCATTGAAAATATATCTTCATAAAGAGTTAACCCTATTACTGATGTAGTAAGGTCAACCTCTAATCCAGAAGTGGTGACAAGGTTTAATTCCTCTATTTCAAATTCACCGGCAGTTTGTATACCTTTAGCCATTACAGAATACTTTCTCCCATTAGATTTTTATATTCAGCAACGAAATCTTCAACATATTCTGGGTCAAGTAATCTAATCTTTCTCTTTTTATCCTCTAGTGACTCCTCATATTCCGCATTAGTAACAACAGATGCACCAGAATGTCCAGTATTATCTGTGCCAATATCAACCTTAATTGTAGTATCCCCAGATACTTGTGATATCTCATAATGGTGTGTTGCATCTACATTGCTGTATTTGTCATTGACATACGCAAGAAATTGATTATTATTTTTTGGCCACTGATGATATCTATCTGTGACATCATTTAATAGAAGAATGATCCAATGCAACTCTGGATCATCATACAATTTATCAGCAATCATCTCAGGAGTTTCACCTTCTTTAACATCATAGGTATCAAAATATGATGAATTAATCTTGATCTTTGACCGAACTGCGACTCGTTTTAACAAATTAGTGACTAATTTAAATTTGCCGTTGCCAACAGAGTCGTATGGAATAACAGGGAAATTTTCAAAATACATGATTAGTATCCAGCTTCTATATGTTGTTTAGTAATAATATCAAATTCAGCGAAACTCAGAGACAGTTTAGTTGTTTGAGGAACACCACCTTCATATGCTACATATCTATCTCCACCATATTCTACATCCATTTTGGTTAAAGCACATGTTGATATTTTATGAAGATTTGGGTTTTGTTTTCCTATATGCATATATTCTATATCAAAAGAATCAGGAAAGTTCATTTCTCTTACGCCGGAAGCTCCACCGCCAACGTAGTCTGCTGCCATATGATGCTTGAAATAATAAACAATTTCTTTAATAACTTCTGCTTCTTGTTCACTTTTTGGTATAAAAGTAAACGAAAAAGAAAAATTTCTACGACCAATTCCTTCAAACATCAATTCCATTCTAGGAGTGATAACCTTACCTTGTTCAATTGCAAAGAGAGCTTTTGCACCAGGCGCAGCTGTTTCTAATGCTGCTAGTGCCATATTTTTTACTATCTGGCCAGAATCTTCAAGAGCTGACATCACCTGAGCTTTTGCTGAATTTCCTGTCATAAACCCTTTAATTGCATTATAACCTGTTTCTGCTAACTGGCTTATTGGTGCATCACCATATTTTGACTCATAACTGACTTGAACACTTGGAGGCATGTAAAGAGAAATTGCAGTTTTTGTTCTAACTGATGGAGTACTTAACATTCGTATAGAATTGGATTTTACATCACCGCTGTTTTCTTGGCTACTAACTAAAGCTTTATCTGCCTCATATCCAGATAACATTTGATCATCAATATAATTTGCACCGCTTCTTGTATCTAATGGCCCTCGTCCAGCACTTAATGCTTTTTCTACTTTAGCAATACGTCCCTTTGCAGCCTTAAATGCCTGAAGTTTTGCTTTTTCTGTTACTCGAGCATAAAATGAAATATAATGACCCTGTTGTGGATCACCTTCAACATTGATTGGATAGGCCAAATTTTTTGTGGTAAATTTGTTATCTGCTTTAGGTGTTCTAGATATGTTTGTGAAAGTATTACGAACACTATCTAGTACTGGGCGAGCTGCATTTGCCAACGGATTAATATTACGGCCTCTTACTGATATCATGTCTGTGTATCCTTATATATATTATTTATAAGTCATGTCTTACAAAGGTCGATACATAGCAAAAAACCCTAAAAAATACAGAGGCAATTCCCGAACAATAATCTATCGTTCTTTGTGGGAGCGCAAGTTTATGGTATACTGTGATACCAATGATTCTGTTATTGAATGGGGCAGTGAAGAAATCATCATACCCTATTTATCTCCTTGGGATGGAAGAATACACAGATATTTTCCAGATTTTTACATTAAGATAAAGCAACATAATGGTTCAATAAAAAAGTTTGTCATAGAAGTCAAACCCAAGAAACAATGCTCTCCACCCCCTACACAACCAAAAAGAAAGACTAAAAGATGGTTCAATGAAGTCAAGACATGGGGTATCAATGAAGCTAAGTGGAAGTATGCAACAGAGTGGTGTAATAACAATGATATGGAATTTAAGATATTAACAGAGGATCATCTTAACATTACATATAAATAGTCATATGGCAGTATCAAAATTTATTCAAGCAGTCAAGGATGAGACAAAAGGGCGTCCAAGATCGACTCAATGGTATAGAGATAAAATCAAAGAGTTTGGAGCGCCTGGAGCTCAAGACTTACTTCGGGACGGTAAAAGGTCTAATAGGCCCTTTTACGGTAAACTGAATATGTTCATCTATGACCCAAAGTTTAAGAAGACTCTTCCCTATTACGATACGTTTCCTCTAGTGCTTCCATTGGAAACATACAACGATGGATTTTTGGGAATAAACATGCACTACCTTCCAATACCATTGCGTGTAAAGCTTCTTGATAGATTAGTGGATTACACCAATTCAGAGAAGTTTGAAGAAGTAACAACAAGAATGGTGGTAGATTATAATAAATTGAAAAGTATTAAATTAATTCGACCAACTATACATAAATATTTGTCAGGATATACCAAATCTCAATTTCGCAGAATTGATGCAGACGAATGGACAATTGCAACACTACTGCCTGTACAAAGATTTAAGAAAGCTTCTGCATCAGAGGTTTGGAAAGAGTCTAGGAGTATGATTTAATGGCGTTAGGTAGATTTTTAGAAGGCACTGCTTTTGGTGTTCTGAATGATGTTTTATCAATGTTTCATTCAGAAGATGGTTATGCACAACCAAACCGATTTGAAGTATTAATTATGCGACCTGGCAGCAGTGCATCTGAAAGTAGACAAGTCTCTATGAGATGTGAATCTATAAATCTTCCTGGCCGAAATCTCAACTCTGCAACTGATTCAAATATCTATGGGCCAACGAGAGAAATTGTTAATGGAGTAACTTATGCCGAAGATATCACCATGACCTTTCAAGCAAGTTCCAATTTAGAGGAACGAGTATTTTTTGAAGAATGGCAAGCATTAGCATTTGATGAAAGAAGTTGGAATGTTGGTTATTATAATGATTATGTAAGTACAGTTGATATCTATGTGTTAGATAAACAAAATAATAGACGATTTGGAATCAAACTTCATGAAGTATTCCCCAAAACAATTAATGCAACCGATTTATCTCAATCTGCAAACAATGAAATTATAAAGATTGGAGTAGTTTTTGCTTTTAGGTACTGGACTACTTTAGATATAAATCGACAGCGACCAGGCTTAGGAGAGAAAATTTTTGATACTATATTAACTGGTGTGGAAAGGCAAATTGATTCAAATTTACCAAGAGTTCTCACTAAATTATTTTAAAGGATGAATAATTATGGCACTACCCAAACTTAATAGTTTAACTTATGAACTAGAATTGCCCTCTTCGGGCGAAAAATTAAAATATAGACCGTTTCTTGTAAAAGAACAAAAAGCTTTAATGATTGCTCAAGAATCAGAAGATAATAAATTAATGGAGAATACATTTGCTCAAATTATAAATGATTGTGTTTTTGATGATGTTGATCCATATACAATGCCTATGTTCGACATTGAATATCTTTTTTTAAGAATAAGAGGAAAATCTGTTGGAGAAAAAGTAAAATTAAATGTATTATGCCCAGATGATGAAAAGACTCGTGTAGATGTTGAAGTCGATTTAGAAAAAGTCGATGTACAAATGACAGATGATCATACTAATATTGTTAATTTAACAAAAGATATAACTCTGGTAATGAGATATCCTTGTTTGAAAGATATGTCAGGATTTGATGACACAGGAGAAGTATCATCTATGTTTGATATGATAAAACGGTGTGTTCACGAAGTTCGTGATGGGGAAACCATTTATAATAGAGTGGATATTTCTGATAAAGAATTGGATGAATTTATTGATAGCATGTCTTCAGAAAATTTTGAGCAAGTAGCTAATTTTTTCAATACTATGCCAAAATTGTATCATGAAATTGATGTAAAGAATCCAAAGACAAAGAAGAAAAATAAAATTCCGATTGAGGGCCTGCAAAGTTTTTTCGGGTAGCCCTTTCTCATGATTCTGTGGAGAACTACTACAAAACAAATTTTGCGCTAATGCAACATCATAATTACAGTTTAGATGAATTAGAAAATATGATGCCGTGGGAAAGGGAAGTATATCTTGGTTTATTGATGAATTATTTGAAAGAAGAGGAAGAAGAAAGAAAAAAAAGGAACCAATAAAATGGCTGATGAAACAGTTAAAGTAACAGAAACAACTAAGGAATATGAACTTCAAAAGACTGATCTAGTTCCAAGTGCTGGTGAGGACGAACCCACTTGGGCAAATAAAATTGCTGGACAATTAGATAGGTTTAGAGTAATTCCTAGAATGATTATGTTAGCATACATCTATGCGTTTTATTCAGCAACAACTTGGTTCATGGCATTGTCTGATCCAACTAATGCACAGGCAGCATTTATCTCTACTATTGTAGGTGCAGGCGCAGCTTTCTTTGGTTTGTATGTCGGTAAACCAGGCACATCATTACCTAAAGGAAAAAAGTAGGATAGTTCGATGGCGAATGATTTCAAAGCTCTTATAGAAGCACAAAAAGAGACAACAAGAGCAGTAATGACTGCCGAACAGCGAGCAGAAATGGATGCTGCTATTGCAGAAGAACAACATAATGAAAAAATAAAAAATGAAAATAGAATAGAAGGTGGTCGTAAAGCTTGGCAAACAAGACAAGCCAATAAAGAATTGGCGGCGGGTGGTGCTGCTGCAAAGGAAGATGCACAAGAAGCAGCTGCTAGTGAAAAGAAAACACAAGGCCTCCTTGGAAAAATTGCTGGTGGTGTAACCGGCATGTTTGGTAAAATGGGAGAGAAAGTAAAGGGTGCTGGAAAAGGTATTATGGCAATGTTGAAAGGTACTCTGGTTGCTGGTTTACTTTTAGCTGTTATGGCATTTTTGGAAAGTAAATATTGGACAGATACTAAAGCTTTCATTGTTGATAAAGTTGTGCCCATGTTGGTCAATTTTTATGAGAACATATTAAAACCAATAGGTGTGATTTTTGCAGACCTTTTTATAGCAACATGGGAAAATATTAAAGAACTTTTTAGTGGTCTTGGTGAATCCTTTGACCTTTTTGCTAATGGCGAGTGGTGGGAAGGCATTAAAACAATGATTACTTCCATTGGAACATTTTTAGGAAACTTAATTGACGATGTTTTAACGGCTGTATATAACGTTATTGCAACTGTATTTGGATTAGACAAAACTGATTCTGTCTTTGGTTCCATTTGGGGACTCTTAACAGACACATATAATGAGTTTGTTAGTTGGATAACCCTAACTTGGGAAAACATTAAAACTACTATTAATGAAACATTTGATGGTATTAAAACATTCTTTGTGGATACATTTAATTTTATTTCAGATGGCATTGCCGGAGCATGGACAAATGTAACTGACTTTATTAAGGGTATATGGGATTCTGCAATAGGATGGTTTGAAGGCCTTTGGACTTGGGCTTCAGAAGGAATTGCTGCCGGATGGACTAATGTAACTACTTTTATTAAAGGTGTATTTGATAAAGTAGTATCATGGTTTGAAGGCCTTTGGACTTGGGCTTCAGAAGGAGTTGCTGGTGCTTGGACAGGTATAACCAATTTTGTAACAACACAATTTGGTAGTGTTGTTAAATTTATAGAAGATTTATTTACATGGCCAGACAGCCCAGCTGGGTTTGCAATTAAATTAATTGATCTTGTATTAGCTCCTTATAATTTAGCAATTAATTTTATAAAAGATATTTTCGGTTGGGGTGATCCAGATGAATCATTTAGTTTAGGAACTTTTGTTGTAGATATATTTAAAAAAGTTAAAGATTGGTTTACAAATATATTTGATTTTAAAGTATCTGATGTATTACCAGACTTTGAGTTGCCTAATTTTGGAGAAATGATCAAAGGAATAGTAAGAGCAGTATTTCCAACAAGTCTATTTGATAAGACCTTTTTTGGTTATGGGCTTAGAGACTTTTTACCTGACTCTCTCACAAAATTTTTAACAGAAGAACCAGATAAAAAATTAGCTCGTGGCGGAAGTTTTCAAGCTGGACAATCTTTGTTAGTAGGTGAACTTGGGCCAGAATTAATATTACCTTCTACTGGTGGACAAGTAAAAAGTGCTGAAAGAACTCAACAGATACAAGCAGCAGGATTACGAAGAGGTGCTGATGGTTCCGGCACCAGTGGCCCAGCCGTAGTAAATGCTCCTGTCAATACAGTTAATAATAGTCAAAACAATACTAGTGTTACTGCAACACCAATAACAAATCAAACCCCAATAATGCAGTTAGTTAATGCTGCTAATTAAAAAAATCCCCTCTGAGAAGCTTCATTGCCGCAATTTGCTCAGAGGGGATTCTTGTGGATAGATGATTAATTATCTTCAGCTAATTTCTGAAAATAATCCATCGTATCTTCATCATCATCAGTTACAGTAGGAGCAGGCTCCTCTTTAGTATCAATAGTAGCAGATACAACAGGTTCATCTTCCATTAAGGTTGTTACGTTTCCTACCGTAGTAGTACCAGCAAGAACCATATTCAAACGAGTCTTCAACTCATCATATGACTTGAAGTTAGTAGGAGCAGTAAACTCATTAAGAGCATGTTGCTTCTTCCACACTACCTCAATATCATCATCATTATCAAACAATGCAGATGGTGCTTCAAACTCTGACTTATCATAGTTCCAAAAACCATCTACCTTACGAATCTTTAACTTGAAGTTTGCACCTTCCCAAAAGTCAAAAGGATTAATAGGATTTTCATCTTCAAATGCAGGCTGCATTGCCTCCATAATCTTATCAAAGATTTTCTTACCATAACGAAAGAGAAACACATTACCTTCATTCTCAGGGTGCTTAGGGTCACTCACAACATAGATGTTAGAGTAATATTGCAACTTACGCTTTTGACGCCGAGCAATTTCCTTATCGGACTCTATACCAGAATTCCAGTATGCAGAGTTCATCTCTGATACAGGATCATTCTGATTAAGAGTGGTCAAAGAGTTCTCAATATACCACTGACCAGTTGGGCCTTGAAATGCATGATTCCAGAGCTTCGCCCATGGCATATTCTCACCGTCCACAGCAGGCAGAAAACGAATTACTGCATAACCATTACCTGTCTTATCAAGTTCTGGCTTCCACAAACGCTCGTCCACATAGGACTTCTTTTCTTGGGGTTTATTCTCTGAAGCTGCTGCACCGAGCAGTTGATCCAAAGAATTAGATTTCTTCAGTTGAGCTAACGACATATGTATCTCCTTATGTATCGTATGTATCGTATGTTAATTATTGTATTGTATACTGTTTTATACGGAATGTCAAGTATCTTCTTTAACAAACCGTATTCTATATAGGTCTTTATCTTTCTCTACGAAATTGATTAGACCATTCCATGCAAGCCCAATCCTTTCAGATTCAACTTGACTTTCACCATGCCCATGATATAGATATGAATTAAACACGAGCATAGTATCCTGTGTACAGGGAAATGCCAAAGTACTTGCGGTATTTGGATTGCCCTTCTTGTAATGTTCTGTAAGTGAGATGAATGGTTCAAACTCCATCTTCTGCTTTTTGAATTCTAGTGGTGGATGCTTGTCTTCTGATTTCAAATACAGTGTTCCACTGATAATGGAATTGGAATGATTGTGTATCTTCTGATATCCACCCTTACCACTGATGTTTAACCAGCTCTCTGTAAGAAAGAATTCCTCATACTCCATTTGTAATACATTGTCAAGAAAATCTTTAGCACAGGCTTCTACCCAAATTTTTATATTTTTAAATTCAGGCTGAAGAAGAATATTATTAAACTTCTCTGTTCTTAACTTAGTTTGTCCCTTGAATTGTTCAAATGTAAATCGAGATAAATCCAAACCATGACTCCCGCCGGCCATAAAAGGTTTGGGTGTATGGTATTGTTTCACCATACCAGCTGGAAAGAGAGGTACACCTGTCATACTATCTGTAACCTATCACACAATTCATTCTTTGTTATATAGAATACATTATCCTCATCAAATTTGACTTCAGAATCTACCAGATAAAATTTTGTATCATACAAAGAAAATTCTCTAAACACTGCTCTCATTTGATCATACCAATTCGCAGGATTAAACCCCTTCGCATCAGCAGGCAAATAATTATCCGTACCCTTGTACATATTGTTTAGAGGTTTATCATATGAGCTCAAATCAAATCCCATAACATAAACTTTTTCTGGTTTAGCTTGACATGCAAGATGTAATGCGGTATTACCAGCAGACCAACCTACAGGATAATCAATAGGAACTACATCATCATTTTCTTCAACATAGGTAATCCAGACTCCAACATCCTTTTCCATTTTCAATCTTAAATCATTCATATCCATGCCAGGATTCATTTGAATAGCAGTTTGGATTTTCTCTTGCAATGTAACAGGGTCTTTGCCTGATATAACACACTGGTCTGTTCTATTCTTACTTCTATGAATAAATGCCTCTGGTATGTCATATCCCATAAACATCATTTCAGATACTTGAGAAGGAACTACACTCCAATTCGCAAAATGAATATTTTTTATATCACCGTACTCTGGATTATCTAAACAATAACCAGAGTCATAAATTTCCTGTTGCATGGCATAATCAACTGCTACCAGATTATGAACAGCACCATCACGATAGATTGCATTACAACCCCATGTTATAATATGTTCATCACCAATACTTTGTTTGCATGGATTAAACCATGACCGTGATTCACCATTACCTATGACAAGAGATTTATGCATCCCGTAGAGCATGCCAGGAGGCGGGGAAAAGCTTCCTTGCATACCTGTCAATGTTCCATCCAACATTTTGTGTTTCCTTCTGTGCATCTGGTTTGCATCGTAAATTACATACTCTTGCAAACGCATATAACGTACCACTCCAATACCACTCTGTATACATTGATTGGGGCAATACCATACGAGCCATTTCTGGAGCGATACCTAAATTTAACATATTCTCATAACATTCTTTAGCAAACTTATGTGCCGGAAGAATGCTATACTTCACCGTTTCCTCTGATGAACCTTGCTTCTTATCCTCGGCTGCAAGTCTCCATTCAGTAGGTTCATAAAATTCAACCTCTGTATCAACATATCGTCTTGATACTTCATTCCACGTTAATCCCACTTGATGCTTTACCAATTGTCTTGCAACAAATACAGGAGCCTTGATATGAAACTGCATTGATGCATGTCCAAAAGGACTCCAGTGATTATGTTTTGCCAAATAATTGATTAGCCGAGTGTCACCCTTATCATCAAATTCAGTATGAATTTTTGCAAAGGAAACACGAGCAGCATTTACTACTGACAAATCACTACCCATGTGATCTATTAGTTCTACCTTCATTTCACCTATTAACACCTTTCTAAAATGGTGCCGGAGGGAAGATTCAAACTCCCGACCTGATGATTACAAATCAACTGCTCTATCAGCTGAGCTACTCCGGCAAACCATTTAAAGAAAAGGGGAAGAGTTATTCTTCCCCTACTCCTTTAGCCTGCTGCGAGGGCCTGATACCCAGCCGCAACAACAGAGCGTGGTGCAGTACCTAGGCGATACTTGCTATAAGTCTCTCCCAAGGAATTAGTACGCTTGTTGAGGAATACAGGATATCCCTGCATACGAATAGAACTAATCAAAGCTCGAGCATTGCCCACGTTATAACGTGATTCAATCTGCTTGCCTGTTAGTTCAACACCACTCTCTAGTGCCGCAATTACCTTTGCGGTCTTGGTTACAGTTGTAGTCATAATAATATAATCTCCTTATATGACAAATTAAAGATGCAGTACTGCATCATATTCAATAGACACTATGCCTAAGGAATTAGTTAGGCCGATTTGTGTGCTGACGCCGCTGTGGGCGATACCCTCTCGGCCATGCTGGTTGACGAGATGAAAGCTTCTTAACTCGTTCTTGCAATTCAGAATTATGTTTAGTCAATTCTGCACAATCCCACTCTAATGCTTTTACACGGCCGGAAAGAACTTGAACTTCATTTTCCAAGAACGCTTCAGTGCGGTCAGGGCCTTCATTACTACTCATCACTAGACTCCTCTATAAGTTTCAATAATTGTATTCTATACTGTTTTTTGTCAATTGTCAAGAACCTTTTGTAATTATTCATCAATTTTTTAAGATCATACCATATATAATCTTCTGATAAACGTCTATTCCAAATACTAGTAAATCCTACGAGCTCATCAAGAACGATAAGAGTCTCAAGTGATACTCTTTTACCAAGATACTCTTTTAGAAGAAGAGGATGCTCAGATTTTTTTGATTCAAATATTGGATTAAAATTCTTTACAAATGGACGAATTTCTTCAGTGAATATGTTATAGAAATTACTTCTTCTATCTTTCCAAGTCTCGTAATTTTTGTCATTAAAATTTGCAACATATCCTTGCTTATCTACAATGAAGTTAGCAACTAGATAGTTCTTTAAATCTTCTTTCTTTGTATATTTTCGGGAAAGCTTGACAAAGAATACTCTGTCCTTGCGTTTATAGAACGAGTTTCTAGGTACACGGCTTTTACCTTTGTAGGTAAAGAAGTCATAATCATTCTTACTGAAATGTGCTTTCATAGCACAATACATCAAATAAACGTCAATCGGTTCCATAATTCATATATTATTTGTCAGATGCATCCTTGAATATATTTGTATTCATATTAATACTAAATGATCTTCGCTCACCATCACATTTAAAAGGATATACTAAATGTCTAAGACTAGCAGGAAACAAATACCAATTACCAACCTTTGGCATAAATCCTATTCTATCATTTTCAAAAGATAGGTTGTCACTAGAACCAGTATTATTCAAAACTTCTAAAACTCCGTTTGACCCTTTACCGTGTGGAGTTTTTTTACGTTCCCCTGATAAATCTGGGACTTTTAAAAATCCCACACAAGTTAATTCACAATCTGTATGTGTATGAAGAGGATTATAGTCTCCAGCAAAAGACCGTATATACCAAGCAGATTTAACATTAGTTTGTATTCTGTTAACAGCTTGTGATGCTTGCTCTTTAGATACCGTTAAAATATTTTGCTCTGGAATATCAAATTGTTCAAAGTATCCACTAACATATGCTCGAACTTGAGTTCCAAGCCATTTTCCCCACTTATTAATAATATCTGCTGGAATTAAAAGTTCTTGTTCAACTTGACCAACTAATGCTTGTGAATGATCAGACGATTTAGATAATTCTTTATCATTAACAATATCATCACAACCTTTATTAAGGTCTTTAACCAATTCTTCTGGTAATTTCGCATGGCCAATTGGTGGGCCAAACGGAAAATATGTTTGTAATGGTTTCATTATATTGGTAGTTGTGCTTGTTTCGGTAGAAAATTTAAGTCTCTTGCATTTGCTTCGATCTTCTCTTTAAGACCTTTTGAAATAAGCGAACTTACAGCCTCAGGTTCAATTCCCTCTTGTTCGCAATAATGCAAAACAGCATCCATATGAGTAATTTGCTTTTCTTTTGCAATATTCTCTATTGTGATGGTAAAAGTTTTTGATGTAATTAATGCCATTAATATCCTCATAATAATAAATTGAGGGGTTAACCGTGACCCCTCACGGATGTATTACGGCATCACCCGTTGATGTTCCCCAAGCCGTAGGGAATAAACGGTTACACTTAGGAGGCTTCTAAATCCGCATCATTCTCCTTTATGTTAACTCTCAGAACTCGATATCTTATAACTCCCGTCTTTGAGTGTAAGATTATACTCGCCTTAGTGCGTTAGTATAAAATGGAAGTTTCTGTTGCCAGGTACTTCCGAACCCCGAGCGATTAAGCAGCTAGTGCATAATCCTCAAATGCAAAGTTATCGTTTGCAGTTACT
>VTLG01016866.1_pt1 | contig 15821 bp, 23 predicted proteins | sample 4694571 | NCBI WGS metagenome assembly VTLG01 (sample SAMN12604809, study PRJNA352737) | marine metagenome | biome: ENVO:00000447; feature: ENVO:00000209|ENVO:00000569|ENVO:01000036; material: ENVO:00002151; isolation source: viral sequences binned using virsorter ...
AGGTTATAGAATGATAAACGAAGATAAAAATATTTCATTTTCAATTTTGAAATATGAAAAACCATTAGTCTTAACAAAAGAGGTAGCATGACAAAAATAAGAATGAACACCGAGTTAAGAAACAAACTCTTTAATAAAATAAAAAATGTCTTTGAGAATGAGGACACACAGGAACGAGAGGCATTTCTTCAAGCAAGGGAAACTGTTGACCAACAATATATGTTTGCAAGTGAACTTGCAAAAGAAGTTGTTGAGAGGTCTTATCCTGTTGATGATGTTGCAACATTAAGACACTTCAAAAAGAAATATGGAAGTCCTTGTGATGTTGTTGCAAAAGATAAATGCTTTTACTTTGCACACCAAGAGGGTGTTGATGATGAGGGCGAACCAAAAGAAACTAAATCTCATTTTGATTTTGGTTTGTTTGGTAATCTAAATGGTAGTGAGTATGGTAGTGATGAGGGTAAAAAGTTTGCAGTTGCATATTACCGAGAAGATTTAAAAGCTATGGATTGCAACCCAGATATCTATGCACAACAAAATGAAAACAAAGATAACCCACACAAAACAAAACATGTTGATGAGTGTATGAAAGCACTTGGATATAGTGGTTATAATCATAGTAGTGGTAGCGATACTAATATTGGTATGGCAAAAACATTTGATGAGCCATACTTTCTTGATGTTATTGGAACATCTTATTGTAGATCAAGAGCAATAGCTTGTACTAAAGATGAGTACACACAATTTGAGGCATGGCGAATTGCAAAAGCAAATGTTGTATCGAAACACCAAACATGGATTGATACAATTCAAAAACAATGCGATCAGTTAAAGATTGGATTGAAAGCATACAGATATCTTTCAGAGGGTATTGAACTTGCAACAGAACTTGGAATTAAACTTGATGAGGCAGAGTTAATTAGAACTAACTCAACAGGTCTTACAATTTACAATCCAAGTAATCTAGCAAGTATGATTAAAGGTATGAAGAACAAACATCAATCAAGAGAGGCGAAGATATTGGCTAGAAAACAATATGAAGAAAGTATAAATTAACACTTGACAAATGTATGGGATTAGTATATAATCCCATACATAAACAACAGAAAGGATAAGATGAGTGAAATGATAGCAAGACTACTAATGGTACTAACAGGCTTTGTATTAGCAATGTTAGGTGTAATAACTTTTGTACATAGTGGCGAACACCAGATGTTAGGAATATTAATTACCTTTGCCGGTGTTGTGTCTATGTTTGGGGGGTTACCAGATAATGCCTAACAAACATTTTTGCCAAGGACCAGATTGTCATACTAGAATTACACAAGACAGGTTTTTAAAATCTAGAGGTGTGGTTAGAGGTAGATATGCATGTACACCCATGGACCACCAATCAGAATATTACAAACGAGGTAAATACTTTTGTAGTACAGGTTGTGAGTACACATGGTTAGACGCACACATGGAAAGTATTGAACAAGGTCGACCGATCGAGTTTATCAGACACAGACGAGAGAGTGGTGGTTATGAGAAAGTAACAACGACTCATGACAATTATTATGGGACAGGAACTTATACAAGTAGTCAAATTAAAAGGGTTGACAATGCATAGGATATAATATATAATCCCATACATAACAGAAAGGATATATGAAAACAATTAAATATAATAACAAGACATACATAATACCTAAACCATTCGACCAATGTTTCTTTGGCAATGAGCCAACTAAGATGATGACGATTGGTAATAGGTTTAATGATGAGAGTGGACCAGGACAGTTTGCTAAACTGCCTGCGTTTGCTGTTGCAATATACGATACAATCATAGGTTGTGAGGCGACCGAGGATTATAACAACATGCAAAAAGGATTGACGTGGTTTCAACAGTACTTCACTGATGAATATTACGTACTACTAGATTAACTTTCTGTTAATAAGTCAGCGCAGTTTAGAACTATTCTAAACTGCGCAACTACAGGTTGTGCGCGAGGATAAGTAGGACCCAGACCAATACCACACACAGCAAAAAACAATTAACCCCCACCAACCCTTTTTAGATTAGGGGTCCCATAATATTTACATGTATGGCTTGATTTAGAGATAGATACGCTATAAAATCGTTTTAAGGAGAGAAACAAAACTTAAAAAATTTTGCAAAAAAATTATGGCTTACCTAAATGCAAATATACCTACAACCTATGCACAAATAAGAAGGGAATATTTATATGATTGTAAAAAACATCATGGAGAAGTTGAAGACTGTATTATCTTTGGTATTACTAGTTTGGGGGGCCGTGCTATACTATTTCACGCTATTATGGGTAACGGTGCAATATTTTATCGCTTACCAATTAGCGCGTTTATTCAAACGGGATTTGACCCATCCAGAGTGCCCACAAGAAGACTTGATGAATTGGAGCTTTGGAATTGTTTTTCTTATTATCCTACTATCACTCACTGGTCTATTCTAAGCGCAGCTTCAGGATATTACTTTGGCAAAGATAAAAAGAAACATTATGGTCGTTATCTATTTACTGTAGACTGGGGACATCCTGATGTTAACATGTTAGATACAGATCATTCAGAAATACCACAAGAACATAAATGTGCACATATTATAGGACTTGATGATGGTAACTTTGCAGCACAACCAAACAATAGATGTATTTGGGACTTACCTTCTTTTACTGTCAAAAATAATATTCCTGATTGGAAAGTACAAACTAACGAATGGAATGTAGAAGACAGTGGTAAATGGAAAACACAAGACACCGATAATTTCTTCTATGAAATAGAAGAAAAAAAGTGAAGCAAGAAATTATAGATAAATTACCACCAGACGTACAAAAAGAATATATGAAGATGGCCATCAAGCTATCTGAAAAAGAAAAACAAATAAAAGTACAAGATGATTTTTTAACTTTTGTAAAACACGTTTGGCCTGAATTTATAGAAGGTAAACATCACAAAAAAATTGCAGACAAATTTAACAAACTTGCAAAAGGTGAAATAAAAAGATTAATTATAAATATGCCACCTAGACATACAAAGTCTGAGTTTGCATCTTTTTTACTTCCTGCTTGGATGGTAGGTCGTAAACCTGATTTAAAAATTATTCAATCTACTCACACAACTGAGCTTGCAATTAGATTTGGTAGAAAAGCTAAAACACTAATTGATTCTGCTGAGTATCAACAAATGTTCAAAACCACGCTTCGCGAAGATTCACAAGCTGCTGGTAAATGGGAAACCTCGCAAGGCGGTGAGTATTACGCGGCCGGTGTTGGATCTGCCATTACTGGACGGGGCGCGGATCTTTTAATTATTGATGACCCACATTCTGAGCAAGACGCACTTAATATGGCTTCGATGGAACGTGCTTATGAATGGTACACGTCAGGTCCACGTCAACGTCTTCAACCTGGTGGAGCAATCGTTGTGGTTATGACACGATGGAATATGAAAGACTTGACAGGTATGTTATTAAAAAGTCAAAAAGAATTAAAAGCAGACAAATGGGAGATTATAGAATTTCCCGCAATACTACCATCAGGTAAACCTGTATGGCCAGAGTATTGGAAGAAAGATGAATTAGAAGGTGTTAAAGCTAGTATTAGTATTGGTAAGTGGAACGCGCAATGGATGCAAAACCCAACAGCTGAAGAAGGATCACTTATTAAACGTGAGTGGTGGAGAGTTTGGGAAAAAGATACAATGCCTCAATTAGAACATGTTATACAATCTTATGATACAGCTTTTCTTAAAAAAGAATCAGCCGATTATTCTGCTATTACTACGTGGGGTGTATTTAGACCAGATCAAGACAGCCCACCTAATTTAATATTATTAGATGCTGTTAAAGAAAGATTAGAGTTTCCTGATCTTCGTAAGAAAGCAATGGAGCAATATAAATATTGGAATCCTGAGACAGTCATTATTGAGTCTAAAGCATCTGGATTACCTTTAACTTATGAGTTGCGAAAAATGGGGATACCTGTTATAAATTTCACTCCTAGCAGAGGTAACGATAAACATGCTAGAGTAAACGCCTGTGCGCCAATCTTTGAGAGTGGCCAAATTTGGGCGCCGGATATGAAATTCGCAGAAGAGGTAGTTGAAGAGTGTGCGTCATTTCCTTATGGAGATCATGATGATTTGGTGGACAGTACAACACAGGCGGTAATGAGATTTAGACAAGGAGGATTTATAAGTCTTCCAGATGATGAAAAAGAAGATAGCATTCCTAGCCCAATAAGAGAGTATTATTAATGAGCCCACAAAATTTAACAAATGTATATAACCAGAACCCAACTTTACAAAGTCAGTATACTTTACAACAATATTTAGATTTGTTTGGTGGAAGTTCTACACCTACAACACCTACACCTACACCCACTCCAACTCCTACACCTCCTAGTCAAGGGATTATAAATCAAAACATAAATCAATATCAAAGCGGTGGTGGCGGCAATAATCCATACATGCCTAACTCTAATGTAAATACTAATTACAAACCTGACTATGATTTCAGACAATTTTCAGAATATGGAATGAATCCTAGTACTATGGATGTAAAACAAATGGATATGAATCAAAATTATTTTAATGCACCAACACCTTCAGCAACACAACAATTTTTAAGTAAAGCTATAAATTTTTTGCCAGGAATAGGAACAGTTAAAAGAGGTGCAGAATTTTTAGGAAATACTCTTAAAGGTATAATGCCTATAAATGAAAGAGCAATTTTAGAAAATGAATTAAGAGGGGCAGGTATTTTTACTGATGATATTGGTAGAATTGCAATAGGACCCGGTGGTAAATATAATACACCAGAAGGAATTATGGCTGGTTACAATGCTAATCAAATGACTGATAAAACTTTTGATAAAAGAACAGGTAATATAGGTAAATCACTGCAAGAGAAAACATCACTAACTGAACAACAAATAAATGATATAGTTAATGAGATAGCAACTACAGGAAAGTATTCAGGAACTTTAACTGATGAAGAACTAGGTGTAAAAAATTTATTTAGTAATCTTGTAAATGTTAACATATCTAAATTCAATTTTAAAAACCAAAAGAAAAAATCACAAGATATACGTAATTTTAGAGAAGCAAAAAGAATCCAAGACGAATTAGCTGCAGCCGCTGCAGCAAAATCTAAAGCTAAAGCTTTAGCAGCAATTAAAAGACAAGGACGAGCAGATTATAATCCTAATATACACGGACCAAATAATTACGGAAAAGGTAGTGATGGTAGACAGTCTTTTGATTCTGGACAAGGATTTGGTGTTAATTCAACAACCGGCGGTCCAGTAAGTAATAAAACTGGTAGAGGAAGAACAGATTATAGATACGGTGGAAGAGCAAGCTATTTCGACGGCGGCATTGTTAGTCTACGGAGACGGTAATGGCAGAAACGCTATTCACAGATATCATAAACAATTTAGGTAAAGCAAAAAAAGAAGGTAAAATTTCTGGTGGCTATCGTTATAAAGACGGTAAGCTAAACATAGGCGGCGGCTACTATGGCGACGATACGATGTTCGAGATCGACATTAACAAAGACGGTGGTAACATTTTATTTAAGAAAAGATTCGCGGACGGCGGATCGACTAACGGTTCTGGTGAGAAAGCATTTAGTGCAAAAGTAAAAGAGCTCATGGATGATGGTTATGACTTTGGCGAAGCAGTCAAAGAGGCTATGAGACAGGGGTATAAAAACGGTGGTGAAGTATCAGAGGCATTACTTAAAAAAATAAATAATACTAAAGGTATATTTTATGTACCAAGTAAAGGTGAAATTAAAGTTAGAAATTATTCAAGAAATAAAGAAGGAACAGGAACTAAATATCAAGCTGACAAAAGATTTAAATTAAAAGATTATAAAACCCCTGCACTTGCTTTACAAGCTGCTAAAAAATATCACTACGATACTGTTTTAAGTCCTGAAGCAAAATCAAACAGAATTAAAACAGCATCAGATGAAGCTGCAGTTAAAAAAAACGCATATACTAAACAAATTAATAATTGGGTAGAAAATTGGATTAAAACTAATTCTAATAATTATTCAGTAAATCAAGCTGACAAGGTAATGAAAGATTTAATTAATGATTATAAACAAACAGATCTTTATAAAATAAAAGGACCCAAGCCTGCAACTTTAACAGCAGGAGGAGGTCAATACCCCAACATAGGAAGACTTTCATCCGGTACTTCAGTAGGTGCAAATGCTTTAAGAATGAATAAAATTCCACCTTTAACAGGAATAGGAAAAGCTGCAAGTCCTGCCAATTATTTTAAATCATTATTTCTTTCAGAAAAATTACTTCAAGATCCAGAATTAAAACAATTAACTTCTGATTATATGGATTATGTAACTGAGAATAAATCTAAACTTACAAATGCAGAAGAAACTAAAAGATTTGGTAAGATGTTAAAGAACCCTAGACTTTCAGAGGCTATTTCTTTATTGGATGAAAGCACTATTAAAGGTTCTGGACAAAATAAATTTTTTGCAAGTCAATTTCCTAATTATAAATCTTATATTAATAAAACAAGTAGTAGTGCATATCTTAAACACCTTCAAACAATTGAAAAAACTTTAGGACCTAAACTTTTAAAACAAATGATGGGTACTACAAGTATTTTAAACTTTATGAAACAAGAACGTAAAGCTTTGACAGATATTTTTGATTCAACTCCTCTTACTAAAGGTGCACAAAGAAATAAATCTTTAGGATATAGTACCGAACACGTTCACGGTATTGCAGACATTGCTAGAATAAAGGATAAAAAACAAATGGCTAAAAGTTTAAATGTTTTAACTGGCATGACTATGAAAAAAAATGCAGAGCTTGGTCGAAAAGGTTTTAACCTAAATAGAAAATTTTTAATTAGTCAAATAGATAAAGGAATTGATTCCAAAGCTAATTTAAAAAAACTTAATGAGTTAATATCTAAAAACACTGACATTAAAGGTAAAGCCGGTAAAATAGTTAACGGAAAATTTCAATATAACGAAGGTGCTTTTAAAACTACAACTCAGCCACAAAGATTTAAACAGTATCTTACAGAACTTTATAATATTCCTGAAGGAAGAGCAGAAATTATAAAACAAGCTAAAAACAATCCTAAACTCGCGCAACTAGTTGGTATTATAGAAAACAACAGATCAGGAAGTGGTATGTATTCTTTTCCTGCTCAACTAGAAAATGTTCAAATACCAGAATCAGTTAAGAAAGCTTTAAACGTTGCTGGTAAAGTTGTAAAAGTAGCAGGTAAAGCAACAGGAATTATTGAACCTGTGTTTGCTGCATATAATTTTTCTGATGCCATAGGACAAGGAGCAGGTCTTAAAAATTCTGGACAATATGTAATTGAAAAGTTTTTTGAAGATGTTGTTAACCTTCCAGGTTTAGCTTATGGAGCAGGTAAGTTTGGTGTAGATAAAATAAGAGGTAAAGATGCAAAATTTGAAACACCTTACGAAGTTACTTTTGCAAGAACAGGATTACAAGAAAATTTAGAAGCAATGCCTAAATCACAAAAACTTCGAAATATAGCAGAAAAAGATTTTGATGTTGGGCAAGGTGCTAGTATGCGTATGGTAGATGACATGGAAATACCTGCATCAAAAACAGAAATAGACACAGCCAAAGAAAAATTTGTAGAAAGTCAAATGGGTCCATATTATAAGTATGGAATTGAAAATTTAGTAGAAGAAGAGCCAGAAGAAAAGTCATTGCCAAATGAAGGATTATTGCGTATACTCTCCAATCCAACATATAAAGGTGTGTTGTAATTAACAGGAAAGAGATATGGCAAAAATAGAAGACGCATTACCCAACGAACCAATTACTGATGAAGCTTTTGTAGAACAAGAAGTTGACGTTTCAGAAGCTGCCGTTCCTACACAAGAAGGCGAAGCCAATGTAACTATGGACGAAGAAGGTGGAGCAGAAATAAATTTTGATCCTAACGCAACAGAAGCATTACAAACAGAAGATCATTTTTCAAACTTAGCAGAAGTTATGAATGATCAATACCTAGACGAACTAGGTGCTAATCTTTTTGACAAGTACACAGAATATAAACAATCTAGAGGTGATTGGGAAGATACTTACAGAGAAGGTTTAAATCTTTTAGGATTTAAATACGAACAAAGAACACAACCTTTTAGAGGAGCAAGTGGTGTTAACCATCCTGTTCTTGCTGAAGCGGTTACACAATTTCAAGCGCAAGCTTACAAAGAATTATTACCAGCAGATGGACCAGTTAGAGCACAAATTTTAGGAGATGTGACTAACGAAAAACAAGACCAAGCACATAGAGTAAAAGATTTTATGAATTATCAAATTATGGATCAAATGCCAGAGTATGAACCTGAATTTGACCAAATGCTTTTTTATCTACCCCTCTCAGGTTCTACCTTTAAGAAAGTTTATTATGACGATCTTTTAGGTAGAGCTGTTTCTAAATTTGTACAAGCAGATGATTTAGTTGTCCCTTACTCTGCTAACTCATTAGAAGACGCAGAAGCAATTGTTCATGTTTTAAGAATGTCAGAAAATGAAATTAGAAAACAACAAGTTTCTCGTTTTTACAAAGACATAGAAATAGGTCAACCTCCTGTTACAGAAAATCAAGTTAAAGATGCAGAAAGAAGATTAGAAGGAATTTCTAAAGATGGAAACGCCGAAGATCAATATACACTTTTAGAAATGCATACAGATTTAGATTTAGAAGGTTTTGAAGACATCGGCCCAGATGGTGAGCCAACAGGAATTAAACTTCCATACATCGTAACTATTTTAGAATCTACTAATGAAATTTTATCTATTAGAAGAAATTATACACAAGAAGATCCTACAAAAGAAAAAATAAAATACTTTGTACAATATAAATTTTTACCAGGTACAGGTTTTTATGGTTTTGGTTTAATACATATGATTGGTGGTTTAACTAGAACAGCAACAAGTGCACTAAGACAATTACTTGATGCAGGAACGTTAGCTAACTTACCAGCTGGTTTTAAAACTAGAGGGATAAGAATTAGAGATGATGCACAACCATTACAACCTGGCGAGTTTAGAGATGTAGATGCACCTGGTGGAAATATTAAAGATCAGTTTATGCAATTACCATTTAAAGGACCAGATCAAACTCTTTTACAATTAATGGGAGTTGTAGTTAACGCAGGTCAAAGATTTGCAAGTATTGCAGATGCACAAGTTGGTGATATGAATCAACAAGCTGCAGTAGGTACAACAGTTGCTCTTCTCGAGCGTGGTTCAAGAGTAATGTCCGCAATCCACAAAAGATTATACGTTGGTCTTAAAACAGAATTTAAATTATTAGCAGAAGTATTTAAAACTTACTTACCACCTGAATATCCTTACGATGTTCCTGGTGCTACTAGAAATGTTAAAGTTGCAGACTTTGATGAGAAGGTAGATATACTTCCGGTTGCTGATCCAAATATATTTTCTCAAACACAAAGAATTTCTATGGCTCAAATGGAATTACAATTAGCACAATCGAATCCTCAGATACATGATTTGTACCAAGCGTACAGATCCATGTATGAAGCGGTTGGGGTAAAAAATATTAATGCAATATTACCTCCACCGCAACAACCTCAACCCATTGACCCTGCATTAGAAGAAATTGCAGCAATGGGTATGAAACCTTTTCAAGCTTTTCCTGGTCAAGACCACAAAGCTCACATAGATTCACATTTAAATTTTATGCAATCTAACATGGTACAAAACTCACCAGTAATTATGGGTGCATTACAAAAAAATATATTGGAGCGAATTAGTTTGATGGCACAAGAACAAATACAATTAGAGTTTCAAGAAGAATTAGCACAAGCACAACAGATGCAACAGATGTTACAACAGCAACCACAAGATCAACAACTAATTCAACAAGTAACAATGCTTACAAATACTATTAATGCAAGAAAAGCAGTGTTAATTTCTGAAATGGTTAAAGATTATATGGCTGAAGAAGAAAAAATTATTAGTGAATTAGGTGGTGATCCATTACTTAAACTAAAATCTAGAGAATTAGACATCAAAGCTAGACAAAACGAAGCTAAAAAAGCTTATGATGAAGGTAGAATTAGCTTAGATACTATGAGAGCTATGCAAAACCAAACACAGTTCGAAGATAAACAAGAACAAAACGAAGAATTAGCTGAATTAAGAGCAGATACTTCGCTAACTAAACAAGTTATGTCAGCAGATGCTGCTTTAGAGAGACAACAAATGGCTGATCGTAGTAAACGACACGATTTTGGTAGAAACTTTAAGAAAAATTAAGTATATTAACACTCAAGGAGAATATTATGGATAAAGATTGGCAAAGAGGCTCGATGTATGTCAAAGAACCTAAAGTTACAAAAGAATTAGGTGTTGGCAAAGACGGATACCAAACAGGTGGCGTTACTATTGAAGCTACAAACCCGCAAGAAACTCAAACAGTTACTGTTAGAGGAACTAAAGCGATGAGAGCTGACAAAAAACCTGTAAAAGCTAAGTGGTACTAATCCATGTGGTTATCGGCAATTAAATTAGCCGTATCTGCTGGAAGTAAAATTTATGCTAACAAGCAGAGAACGAAAATGGCTATGTCAGATGCACAACTGATGCATGCTACTAAGATGGCCCAGGGTGAGGAAGCTTACCAGGGAAAACTTTTAGAAGCCCGACAGTCGGACTGGAAGGACGAGGCCGTTCTCATAATTTTAAGTTTGCCCGTGTTGGTGCTGGCCTGGGCAGTCGTATCGGATGATCCGACAGCAATGGACAAAGTCAAATTATTTTTTGATATGTTCTCACAGCTCCCGTCATGGTTTACAAATTTGTGGATCCTTGTCGTGGCGAGCATTTATGGTATAAAGGGAACACAAATATTTAGAAACGGAGGAAAAAAATGAGACAAAACGGACAAAGATCAAATGTAAGATTTCCATACGGAAGTTCTGGCATGAAAAAAGGTGGAAAAGTTAAAAAGCAAGGATACAAAGATAGAAAAGATGAATCTATTGCTATGAGAGTTAAGAAAAAAAGAACACCAAAACAATTAAAAGATGCTAGAGATGAATCATACGGTAAGTTTGGTTCAGCTGCTAAAAAATCTGGAAGGATAAATAGGTAGTATTATGCCAATAAGAAAATTGGAAAGAAAATCAGATATGAGAGGTTCTAAACATAAGAACACTCGAAGAGAAAATAGACTTGAAGAGCTTGGTAGAGTTGATTCTGAAAAAGCTGACACTAGAAAAGGCGCAAGAAATCTAAAAGCTGAAAAAAAAAGAATCGTAAGAGAACTTAAAGCTGATGGAGGAAGAGTAATGGGCAGAGGTCAAGGTAAAGTATTAAGAAAAAGACCTACGTTCAATATTCATATGTAATATGACTTTGAATATTAAAAAAGCAATTAAGAAACCAGGATCTTTAAGAAAATCTTTAGGTATTAAAAAAGGTCAAAAGATTCCTGCTAAGATGTTAAACAAAGCAGCTAAGGCACCAGGCAAAATGGGTCAACGTGCTAGATTTGCTAAAACATTAAAAGGATTTAAAAAGTAATGGCTGGCATTTTTGGAATAGCATTAAGAGGATTAGGTATGTTAGGTAAAGGTAAAAAAGTTTCTAAAACTATTAACTCTGTTAAACCTAATGTTCCAAAAACAAAAATAGAAAAAGCTAAAAGTAAATTAGCTATTGCTAAACAAAAAACAAAAGCATCTAAAGCAAAATTAGATCAAACTATTTTTGAAATAAAAGGAAGTTAAAATAATGAAAGAACTATTTAAAAAACTTGTAGACAAAATCTTTGGCAAAAGATGTAAATGTGTAGAAAAAATACCTAAACAAAATTACTCGCCATTAGAATGTACTACATGTGGAAAAATTCACTGGCAAAGTTAATCTATGAAAATGCCGAACACCAAATATACTGGTAGTTATATAAAAGGTAATTTAGGCGGAACTAAAGTTTCCAATCCAAGTTTAAAAAAATATTACGGTAAAATGATTGACGCTCCAGGTTTTAAATCTGGTGGTAAGACTGCTGCATGGCAACGTAAAGAAGGTAAATCAGAATCAGGTGGATTAAATAAAAAAGGTGTTGCATCTTATAGAGCAGCTAATCCAGGATCAAAATTAAAAACAGCTGTTACAACTAAACCATCAAAATTAAAAAAAGGATCTAAAGCTGCAAAAAGACGTAAGTCTTTCTGCGCGAGGATGACCGGAATGCGTAAAAGACAAAAAGCTAGTAATAATACAGGTGATGATAGATTATCTAAATCACTTAGAAAATGGAATTGCTAATGAAGAGAGCAATACTAGACGCATTAGCAGCAAGATATGAAGCTCAGATTGCAGAAGCAGATGCAACTGTTAAAATATATTTAGAAAATTCAGTAGGTATTGGAGAACATCCACAACATATTGATGAGGTAGATAAACAATTCGAAAAGATTGCAGCAGCTCAAGAAAAACTTGAAGTGCTAGAAGATTTTCGAGAACAACAAGGAGAAGAGTAATGGACGACATGACAATAGTAACTAAACTACAAAAAAGTTTAGGTGAGAGACTACAACAAATAGGTGATTCAATACTAGCAGGCGGGGTTGACAACATGGAGAAATACCGTTATGCAGTAGGACAAGCACACGCTATACAATTAACACTACAGGAAATCTCTAACCTGCTAAAACCGAAGGAGCAAAAAGATGAGCAAGGAAACGTTATCGACATCGGAAACGGAAAAGACAGAAGCGCCAAAAATTAAATTAGCTCTTCAAGAAAAATACGAAGAAGAAAAAAAAGAAGAAGCTAGAAACATAGGAGAGGCCAAAGAGCCTTTACATCCAGACAACATAGGAACAGAAACGGTAGATCAATTACCTGAACCTGTTGGTTATAGAATTTTAGTTTTACCTTTTACACCAAAAGAAAAAACAAAAGGTGGAATATTATTTTCTCAAGAATCTTTAGACAAAGCAAGAATTGCAACTACTTGTGGTTATGTTTTAAAGATGGGAGATTTAGCATACAAGGACAAAGATAAATTTGGTAAACCTTGGTGCAAAAAAGGAGATTGGGTTATCTTCGCACGTTACGCGGGTTCAAGATTACCAATTGAAGGTGGAGAAGTGCGATTACTTAACGATGATGAAGTTTTAGGAACTGTTTCAGATCCTGAATCAATACTTCATTTAATTTAACATAGGAAGGAACTATGCCAGAAGAAACAAAAAAAGCATCTGAAGAATTAGTAAACGTTGGCGAAACTGTCGGCGCTGATATTGATTTTGATGATAAAGGAGAACCGGTAAAACAAGAGGAAGTTGTAGAAGAAAAAATAGAAGTTGAAGAAGTATCTGACGTTGATAAAACTTACGAAAACGAAAGAACAACTAAACTCGACAAAAAAGAAGATAAAGATGAGCTACAAGATTATAGTGATGGCGTTCAAAAACGTATTGCTAAATTAACTCGTAAAATGAGAGAAGCAGAAAGACAGAGAGAAGAAGCTGTTCAATTTGCTCAAGCTGCTAAATTAGATAAAGAGAGAATGGAATCTAAACTTTCTACCTTAGATAAATCTTATGTAAAAGAGTTTGAATCAAGAGTTACTACAAATATGGATGCTGCAAGACAAGCATTAAAAGTATCTATTGAAGCAGGCGATGTTGATGGTCAAGTTAAAGCTCAAGAACAAATAGCTAGACTTGCACAAGATGCGTCTAGATTAGGAGCATTAAAAACACTTAATGAAGAAACTCCTAAACAACAAAAACCTATATATCAAGCACCTACACCAAGAAGACAACAAACTGACCCTAAAGCAGAAGCTTGGGCTAGAGAAAATACTTGGTTTGGTAGTGATTCAGCTATGACTCATACTGCTTTTGATCTACATAAAACGCTTGTAGAACAAGAAGGATATGACCCTCAATCTGACGAATATTATGAAGAAGTAGATTCAAGAATAAGACTTGAATTTCCTCATAAGTTTGATAAGATAGACAGTTCAACTACAGAAAGAACAAAACCTGTTCAGAATGTAGCATCAGCTAGACGTTCGAGCTCAACTGGACGCAAAAATAAAACTGTGAAACTCTCGCCATCACAGGTAGCAATTGCTAAAAGACTAGGCGTGCCATTAGAAGATTATGCAAAACAATTAAAAATCACGGAAGGAGCATAAAATGAAAAACGAAGATATTAAAACCTCACGTGCGAGTCAAACAAGAGCTAAAACAACAGCTACAAAAACTTGGACTCCACCCTCATCACTCGATGCACCCGAACCACCTGCAGGGTATAGACACAGATGGATAAGAGCTGAAACTATGGGATTCAACGATACGAAAAACGTAGCAGCATCTTTAAGAGAAGGATATGAATTAGTGAGAGCTGAAGATTATCCAGATCAAGATTTTCCAACTGAAACCACAGGTAAATATGCGGGAATTATCGGAGTAGGAGGCTTATTGCTGGCTAAGATACCAGAAGAGATTGCAAAGCAGATTGAAGCTTATTACGACAAGCAGACTCAAGACAAAGACGATGCTATCAACAACGATCTTTTGAAGGACCAGCACCCAAGTATGCCAATCAATAGTGAAAGGCAAACTCGTGTAACTTTTGGTGGTACAAAGAAATAGTTATTTAGCAATTTCTAAGTCCAACAAAAATAAAATAAATCCGTACTGGAGGCCCCTCGGGGCAGGTACACAATAAAGGAAAAAAACTATGCTACAATCGGATAGAAAAGGTTTTGGCTTTAGACAGACTATGACAGTTGGAAATACTCCAGCTACAGGTGGTCAGTCTGAATTTCAAATCCAAACTGCTCCTGGCAAATCTACTTTCAAAGGTGATCCTGTAAATATACAATCTGCAGGTAACCAAGGATTCCTACAAAACGCTGCGCAAGCAACGATGGATGATGGAGTCGTAGGTGGAAAAGCTTGGGCAAATAACACATCGAATACTGGTTTGATTGCTGGTGTTTTCAACGGAGCTTTTTATATTGACTCTACTGGAAAACCAACTTTTGCAAACTCAGTTGTTTCTGGTGTTACAACAAGTAAAGACTACAACACAGGTAGTGATAATATCACTGCTTTTGCAAATACTAACCCTGCACAAGAATATACTGTTAGATTAAATGCAGCTCTTGCCGGCTCTGCCGCAGCAGCACAAGCTTTAATGAACAGTGTAAACTTCTTCAACCCAATTGATGAAGTTGATGGCGACGCTATAGACGGACTGTCTAGAATTACTCTTTCAGTAGCGACTAACGGCGCAAGTGCAACAAATGGAATGTTTAGATTGGTAAGAAATGCTAACATCGAAGAACAAGACGACCTGTTAACTACAGGCGCTCAAGTTGTCGTTGTTCTGCAACCAGCCTCAGCATTGTACAACTAATAGCGAATAAGGAGAAATAAACTATGGCTATATCAAGAGCACAACTAGTTAAAGAACTAGAACCTGGTTTGAATGCTTTATTCGGACTAGAGTACAAATCGTATGCTAACGAGCATGCTGAAATTTTTGACACAGAATCATCTGACAGAGCTTTCGAAGAAGAAGTAATGTTATCTGGTTTTGCAAATGCGTCAGTTAAACCTGAAGGCCAAGGCGTTCAGTTCGACGATGCACAAGAAACTTTCACAGCACGTTACACTAACGAAACAATCGCATTAGCGTTTGCAATCACAGAAGAAGCTATCGAAGATAACTTGTATGACAGACTTGCGTCTAGATATACAAAAGCGTTAG